>OFHA01000803.1_pt1 | contig 25186 bp, 20 predicted proteins | sample 1521891 | NCBI WGS metagenome assembly OFHA01 (sample SAMEA3504089, study PRJEB24116) | mouse gut metagenome | biome: mouse gut; feature: mouse-associated habitat; material: faeces | place: Denmark | collected 2011
AATGAAAAAACTAGTGTAAAAATAAGTCGTGATACAACTTCATTAGTAATTACGGTCGGCAATGCTCGAGCAACAAAGTTAAAGCTCGGTAATCAAGAAATCGACTTTACTAATAATGGCCGTTACCAAAACACGCGGAATGTAACGATTAACTTTGGTAATGCCCAGACAAGCAGCAGTTCAGCAAGTCAGTCAGCAAATAGTTCAAGTCAAGCTTCTTCATCCTCGGCTCGTCCTAATAATGCTACGCAACCATCTGCTGCTAATAATAACAGTCGTCCTCAGACAAGTGTTAGTCAGCAAAATAATCAACCAACTCGTTAATATAAGAGGACTAAAGGAGTTAGAACATTGAATTTACCAAACAAACTAACTGTTATACGTTTAATTATTATTCCCTTTTTCTTATTATTAATGGTTCTGCCATTACAAAGTTGGGGAGCTGTAAGTTTTTGGGGAGCAACTATTCCGATGGCTCAGCTTATTGCTGCTATTTTATTTATTGCAGCAACAATTACTGATAATCTTGATGGACAAATTGCGCGACGGCACCATCTTGTAACTAATTTTGGGAAATTTACGGATCCGCTTGCTGATAAGTTGCTTGTCATGACTGCATTTATCGTTTTGACTGGAAATGGTGTTGTTCCATCATGGGTCACTTCAATCATTATTTGGCGAGAATTATCTGTTACGGGCTTACGCTTATTATTAGTGGAACAAGACGGGGTAGTATTAGCCGCTAAAATGCCGGGGAAGATTAAGACAACTACTCAGTTTATTGCAATTATCTTCTTACTCTTAAATAATGTTATTTTTGCTATTTGGAATATTCCATTTGGCCAAATTATGTTATATATTTGCTTGTTCTTTACGATTTATTCTGGAGTGGATTACTTCATTCAGGGACGCGATGTCTTTTCGGATGGATTTAAATAGAATATGGAGGGTGAGAAAAAACAAAAGTTTTTTCTCACCCTCATGTTTTTTATATTCATAGTTTTAAGATTTTAGTGAAAATGACTATACTTTACGTATATATATTAATAGGGGATGAAGTTTTATGGATGCAGAAATTATCTCAGTAGGAACTGAAATAGTCCTTGGACAAATAGTTAATACTAATGCCGCGTACTTAGCTAAAAGACTGACCCAACTTGACCTACCGGCTACTTATCAAACAACTGTTGACGATCAATCGCAGAGATTAGAGCGGGTTATTAACCATGCTTTGACTCGTGCTCAATTAGTTTTTGTTTGCGGGGGTCTTGGGCCAACTGCAGATGATATTACGATGCCTACAGTTGCTAAAACCCTAGGGAAAGAGTTGCAGACTGACGAAGAACACTGGAAATGGATTCAAAAAACATTTGAACAACGACAAATAAAAATGGAACCAGAGAATATTCGTCAAGCCCAGTATCCGCAGGGAGGAGAACCGCTTGCTAATCCTGTGGGGCTTGCTCTAGGATGTTGGTATGAAACTAAGGGGAAAGTTGTGGTTGTCTTGCCGGGACCACCCGCTGAATTTAAGGCAATGGTTGAAAAGAGCCTGGTTCCTAAACTCCAGCAATATTTTCAAACAAGAAAACAAATTACTAGTCGGACATTAAACTTTTTAGGGCGGCCGGAGTCACAATTAATGGATGAAATTGAAGATGCTACTAACGATATCCCAGGGATAAGCATTACTTCTTATGTTCAACCAACGGCAATCCAGGTCCGGCTCACCGTGCGTGACTTACCAGTGATTGAAGCTGAAGAAAAAATTGATCAGGCACAAAAAGCAATTCTTGCAGTTGAAGAACCATTTTTCTTTGGAGTGGGGGATGACCTTACACTTGCTAAAGTCGTCGTTGAACAATTAAAAAATCGCGGGTGGAAATTGACAGCAGCAGAAAGCTTAACAGGGGGGATGTTCCAAAGTACTATTTGTTCCGTACCAGGAGCCTCGACTGTTTTTAATGGTGGTTTTGTTACCTATGCTGCTAGTGCAAAGGAAAAGTTATTAGGAATTCCCCATAACACGATTGACCAGTATGGGGTAGTAAGTTCTGAAACTGCTGCGGCAATGGCTGAAGGGTGTCGACGAAAATTAAATGTTGAAGTTGGAATCGGATTTACTGGTGTGGCAGGTCCAGATATGTTAGAAGGACAACCAGCGGGGACGGTCTGGATTGGACTAGCAATGAAGGGACGCCCAACTAAAACCGTTCAATTACATCTTGCATCCTATGTCGGAAGACAGGCGATTCGTACGTTAAGTGTTCAGTATGGACTTCAATTAATGTACCGTGAACTAAAAAAATAAACGAACTTTTGTTCACTTTTTTCTTGTTTTTTTGGCTAAAACTGTTATTATTAGTTATCGGATAAACCGTAAAAAAGGAGGAATTTGATTTGGCTGACCAACGAAAAGCAGCATTAGATGTTGCTATCAGAAAGATCGAAAAGAACTTCGGTAAGGGTTCTATTATGCGAATGGGTGATGCCACTGATATGAAGGTTGCTTCAGTTTCTAGTGGTTCCCTTGCTATTGACAAGGCACTTGGAATTGGTGGATATCCTCGTGGTCGGATAGTTGAAATTTATGGTCCTGAAAGTTCTGGTAAGACTACTGTAGCATTACATGCGGTAGCAGAAGTACAACGGCAAGGCGGGACAGCAGCCTATATTGATGCCGAAAATGCTCTTGATCCTCAATATGCAGAAGCCTTAGGTGTTAATATTGATGACCTATTGCTTTCGCAGCCTGATAGTGGTGAAGAAGGATTAGAAATTGCTGATGCATTGATTTCAAGTGGAGCAGTTGACTTAGTAATTGTTGATTCAGTTGCAGCATTAGTTCCTCGTGCTGAAATTGATGGTGATATGGGTGATACCCATGTTGGATTACAAGCTCGTTTGATGTCTCAGGCTCTTCGGAAGCTTTCTGGTGAAATTAATAAGACAAAGACAATTGCTATTTTCATTAACCAAATCCGTGAAAAAGTTGGAGTGATGTTTGGTAACCCTGAAACAACAACTGGTGGACGGGCACTTAAATTTTACTCAACTATCCGGATGGAAATTCGTCGTGCGGAACAAATTAAGAATGGTACGGATGTTATTGGAAATAAAGCTAAAGTAAAGATTGTTAAAAATAAGGTTGCTCCGCCATTCAAACGTTGTGAAGTTGACATTATGTATGGTGAGGGAATCTCTAAGACTGGTGAATTGTTAGATATGGCGGTTGAAAACGATCTTGTTGACAAGAGCGGTGCCTGGTACTCATATGGTAGCGAACGTATTGGGCAAGGTCGTGAAAATGCTAAAAAGTGGCTCAAGGAACATCCAGACAGCATGAACGAATTAATGGATAAAGTTCGTGTTGCAAATGGGATGGAACCGTTAAATGAAAAGTCAACGAAAGAAACTGCTGATGATAAAGCCAGTGGTAAGACCGGTGAAAATAAACAAGAAACAATTGAAGAAGCAAGTAAAGAATAAATAATAATATTTGAAGTTGAAATTCCCTAATTTTTTAGCATTAATAGCTGAATATTAGGGATTTCCCTTTTTATACTGACTGTTTAAGCAATTGATAAATTCAATAGTTGACACCTTAGTGTGGCAAGATTAAAATTTAACTTGTGTAATGTTTTTTGACGTTACACGGTGAAATTAATTTATTCATACCAACAACATAATAGTTGAAGCGGAGGTGAAATAGTGAAAATTTTAATGTTCGCCGCGCTTGCTATGGTTGTCGGAATTATTGTCGGCTATGTAATTCGCAAGGTTTCATATGAAAAACAAGTGGCAGAAGCACATAATGATGCTAAAGGTATTATTTCTAAAGCAAAACAAGAAGCAGTAACGGCGAAAAAAGAAGCTATTTTAGAAGCGAAAGAAGAGAGTCATCAATACCGCGAGAGAGTGGAAGATGAGTTAAAACAGCGGCGGAGTGAGGTCCAACGACAGGAAGACCGATTACTCCAACGGGAGGCTTCTTTAGATCATAAGGATAGCGCTCTAGAAAAAAGAGAGAATGCAGTTGGCGTTCGTGAACGTAAATTAGATCAAGAAAAAGAGCAGCTTCATCAATCAAAGGAACAAGCAGAAGCCTTAATTGAACAACGCAAACAAGAAGTTGAAAAAGTTGCTCAAATGTCACAAGAAGATGCTAAGCAGTTATTATTATCTGAAGTAAAAGAACAGTTAAAAACTGAACGAGCAGTAATGATTCGTGACAGTGAACAAGAAGCGGAACTTTCTGCAGAACGTAATGCAAAGAAATTAATTGTTGAAGCAATTCAGCGTAGTGCTGCGGATGTTGTCTCAGAGACGACTGTTTCGGTTGTTAATCTTCCTAATGATGATATGAAGGGAAGAATAATTGGTCGTGAAGGTCGAAATATTAGAACTTTAGAGACGTTAACAGGTATTGATTTGATTATTGATGATACGCCAGAAGCTGTCGTATTGAGCGGCTTTGATCCTGTACGACGTGAGATTGCTAAGATCGCGCTTGAAAAATTAATTCAAGATGGTCGTATTCATCCTGCACGAATTGAAGAAGCTGTTGATAAGGCTCGTAAGCAGATGGATACTCAACTACGGGAGACTGGTGAGCAAGCATTGTTTGATCTAGGAATTCATTCAATGCATCCAGACCTAATTAAGACGGTCGGAAGAATGAAGTACCGGACTAGTTACGGTCAAAATGTCTTAGACCACTCAATCGAAGTTGCTAAGTTAGCCGGAATTATGGCTGCTGAACTTGGAGAAGATGTTACATTAGCAAAACGTGCTGGACTCCTTCATGATATTGGAAAGGCAATTGATCATGAAGTTGATGGTTCACATGTTGAGTTAGGTGTAGAACTAACCCGCAAGTATAAAGAGAATAAAGTGGTTATCAATACGATTGCTTCTCACCATGGAGATGTCCCTGCTAATTCTGTAATTGCTGTTCTTGTACAAGCAGCAGACGCAATTTCAGGGGCCCGTCCTGGTGCTCGAAGCGAGTCATTAGAACAATACATTCAACGTTTAAAGAAACTAGAAAGCATAGCAAACAGTTATGATGGTGTCGACCATAGTTATGCAATTCAAGCTGGTCGAGAACTTCGCGTGATTGTCAAACCGAAGAAGATTTCTGATTTGCAGGCAACAACTTTGTCACATGATATTAAGAACAAAATTGAAAAGCAATTAGAATATCCAGGACATATTAAAGTAACCGTTATTCGGGAAGTTCGAGCAGTTGATTATGCTAAATAAACTGATTTTTCAGTTCCTATAAAGAGGCTGGGTATAACCTTCAGTCTCTTTATTATTTTAAATAACATCCATCATTAACAGAGATCTTGCAGTAGATTTAGACAAAAAATATAATTAGTTTATTATTAAGATTAGAAAATATATTAACGGGGTGAAATTTAGTGGCAAAAAAAACAACACCGATGATGGAACAATATCAAAAGGTAAAAGATCAATATCCAGATGCCTTTTTATTTTACCGACTTGGTGATTTTTATGAGCTATTTAATGACGATGCAGTTAAAGGAGCGCAACTTCTTGAGCTAACATTAACAACGAGAAATCATAGTGCGAAAAATCCAATTCCAATGTGTGGAGTGCCCCATCGCGCAGTTAACAACTATATTGATATTTTAATTGATAAGGGTTATAAAGTAGCAATCTGCGAACAGATGGAAGACCCTAAAAAGGCGAAGGGAATGGTTAAACGAGCCGTTACCCGCTTAATTACACCTGGAACGCAAATGGATTTAAATGGTGAACAGGCACGTGATAACAATTATCTTGCAGCGATTAGTGGACAAAATGGGGTATTTAGTATTGCCTATACCGACTTATCAACTGGGGAGCTTAAAACGACAAGCTTAAATAATGCAAATGACGCGGTTAATGAATTGGTTAATCTCCAAAGCAAGGAAGTAGTTGTGGACGGTGAGTTGCCAGCTGAAATAACAACTCAGTTTAAGCAACGAAATATCCTTCAATCACATCAGCCAACGGTCCTTAAAAATGCTGAGATTAGCTATCTTACTCAAGACCTTGATGATCAAGCCCAACAGCACGTTGTTGCGTTACTTGTGTCATACTTATTAACGACCCAAAAGCGCTCTTTGGCCCACCTGCAGAAAGCAATTGCATATCAACCAAGTTCTTTTATGAAGATCGATCACTATTCAAAAACAAATCTTGAATTAATGCGCAATATGCGAAGTGGGAAGCGTCAGGGGACCTTGGCATGGCTTTTGGATGAGACAAAAACAGCGATGGGTAGTCGCCTCCTTAAACGATGGATTGACCGGCCATTAATTAATCAAAATGCAATCAGTGAACGACAAGATAAAGTCCAAGAGTTATTAGACCACTATTTTGAGAGAAGTAATTTGCAGCAAGAGTTAATTAAGGTATATGACCTTGAACGCTTGGCAGGGCGGGTTGCCTATGGAAGTGTTAATGGGCGTGATCTTATTCAACTTAAGACTTCCTTAAAGCAAGTTCCTAAAATAAAATACGTTTTAGAAACCCTTGATTCACCTGTCTTTGAAGAACTGCAAAAACAATTGGATCCCTTGGACGATGTGGCAGATTTAATTGATCAATCAATTGTTGAAGAACCGCCAATTGCTGTTACTGAAGGTGGCGTAATTAAGGATGGCTATAATGAACAATTAGACCAATACCGTGATGCGATGAATAATGGAAAACAGTGGATTGCGGACTTGCAAGAACATGAACGGAAATTAACGGGCATAAATAACCTCAAAATTGGTTATAATCATGTATTTGGCTATTATATTGAGGTTACAAAAGTTAATCTTGATAGGCTTCCTAAAGATCGCTATGAGCGTAAACAAACATTAGTTAATGCTGAACGTTTTTCTACTCCAGAATTAAAAGAAAAAGAGGCATTGATAATGGGGGCGCAAGAAAAGTCAACAGCCTTGGAATATGATATTTTTGTTAAAATCCGTGAACAAGTCAAGGGACAAATTACACGTTTGCAAAAATTAGCACAACAACTTGCGGAATTAGATGTACTCCAAAGCTTTGCGGTTGTTAGTGAAGACTACCACTTTGTCCGTCCTGAAATGAATACTGGTCACGTATTAAAAATTAAAGATGGTCGTCACCCAGTTGTGGAAAAGTTTATGGGACACCAGGAATATGTGCCTAATGATGTTTTGATGGGAGAAGATACAGATATTCTCCTGATTACTGGGCCAAACATGTCAGGGAAGAGTACCTATATGCGTCAGCTAGCATTGATTGCGGTAATGGCACAAATTGGCTGTTTTGTCCCTGCTAAATCCGCTGAATTGCCAATTTTTGATCAAGTCTTTACGCGCATTGGGGCAGCTGACGACTTAATCTCTGGTGAAAGTACCTTCATGGTTGAAATGATGGAAGCAAATAATGCTTTGACTCATGCCACGGATCGTAGTTTGATTCTCTTTGATGAAATTGGTCGGGGAACCGCAACTTATGACGGGATGGCATTGGCGCAAGCGATTATTGAGTATGTTCATCAGCATGTTCGTGCTAAGACGCTATTTTCCACTCACTATCATGAACTGACAGCTCTTGAGAATAGCTTGGCACGGCTTAAAAATGTTCACGTAGGAGCAACGGAAAAAGATGGGGAGTTAGTATTCTTGCATAAGGTAAGTGCAGGTCCTGCAGATAAGTCTTACGGAATCCACGTGGCTAAACTAGCAGGAATGCCATCCTCATTGTTAAAACGTGCAGATACTATTTTGCAAAAATTAGAGCAAAAGGATGTAAAACTACCGAATACGCCTAAAACGGCAACAGATAATTATCATACAGAACCAATATCAGCAAAGATAAATGAAGCGGCACCGGTAAAGAAAGAGTCTGCACCAGTTGTTGAAGATAATGGTCAACTTGAATTATTTGCTACTCAACCTGAGAAAAAAGAATCGAGTGTTGATCGGCGGATTTTACACCAATTAAAAGAACTTAATTTAATGGGAATGACACCCATGGATGTAATGAATCAAATTTATAAGTGGCAGCAGAAATTGAAATAAGGTGATATTTAATGGGAAAGATTCATGAATTAGATAATATTTTAGCCAATCAAATTGCTGCCGGTGAAGTAATTGAACGTCCAGCATCAATTGTAAAAGAATTAGTTGAAAATTCATTGGATGCCCATAGTCACCGTGTAGATATTATTGTTGAAAATTCTGGCTTAGACAGCGTGCGGGTGATTGATGATGGTGACGGAATCGCGGCTGAAGATATTAGCCTAGCATTTCACCGTCATGCAACCAGTAAGATTAATTCTCGCCATGACCTCTTTAAGGTGCAGACGATGGGCTTTCGTGGGGAAGCGTTACCTAGTATTGCTTCAGTTGCTGATGTAACGCTTACGACTGCTCAAGCCGGTCAAGAAGAAGGAACAATGATTCATTTGCGGGGAGGAAAAGAATTAGTAGTGAAGCCGGCTGGTGCTCGTCAAGGAACCGATATTAAGGTAACCGACTTATTCTTTAACACTCCTGCGCGATTAAAGTACTTAAAATCACCTCAAACGGAGCTAACCAGAATTACGGATATCATTAATCGGCTTGCCCTTGCTAATCCAGCGGTTGCTTTTAGCTTTACCCATAATGGGCGGGAATTATTTCGTTCGGCGGGTAATAATAATTTACAGCAGGTAGTTGCAGCAATTTATGGCGTTCAAGCAGGACGCAAGATGCTTGAAATAAGTGGTGCAGATGATGATTTTAAGGTTAGTGGTTTTGTTTCCTTACCAGAATTAACACGTGCATCACGTCAATATATAACAATCACAATCAATCATCGGTATATTCGTAATTTTGAATTAACAAAGGCAATTATTCAGGGATATGAATCAAAACTAATGGTTGGCCGTTATCCGATCGCAGTAATTAACATTGATCTGGATCCAGTTTTAGTTGATGTGAATGTCCATCCAGCTAAACGTGAGGTCCGTTTAAGCAAAGAACAGCAATTAATAAAATTGATTGCTGAAACGATTCGGCAGCGGATAGCAGTTGAGAATCTGATTCCGGATGTAGATGCTGACCAATTTATTCCTAATGATGATGAGGTAGCGGACCTTGATCGCCGGTTAAAGGAAGCATCCCCTGTTTATCACGCCGCCCCAATTTCGGCAGTGCCGGCAACAGAAAAGGCGGCAACTGAGATTTCAACTTCAGAAGCTGATAATCCAGCACATGCTGACGCGCTTGATAGTGAGATTCCAGCACCGATCGTTATCCACCATCTTGAAGATTTAAATACGCCAGCAATGCAAAAATTTGATGAGCGTTATCAAAATGAAGGTGAAGTTACGCCATTTTCTGCTCCAGTTCCCACTATGACTAAGAAGCCAGTAAAACCTGCAAATATTGAATTAGATGTTCATGATAAACAAGATCAGCAGCAAAATCGGTTTCCTGATCTTCAATATATTGGTCAGCTTCAGGGTACCTTTTTATTAGCACAAGCAGGAGATGGTCTTTACATTGTTGACCAACATGCTGCTCAGGAGCGAATCAATTATGAATATTACCGCCAAAAAATTGGGGAAGTGAGCGCTGATCAGCAAAATTTCTTGGTTCCGCTTGTTCTTAATTATTCGACTGTCGACGCAATGACAATTAATCAGCATCTCAATACGCTTGCAGCGGTCGGATTAGAATTAGAGTCATTTGGTCAAAATAGTTTTATTTTGCGCTCCCATCCAACCTGGTTTAAAGAGGGGCAAGAAGAAGACGCGGCCAAAGAAATGATTGATTGGTTAATTAAGAATGGAAAGCTAACCGTCAAAGAATTTCGAATGAAGACAGCGATTATGATGAGTTGCAAGCGGGCTATAAAGGCTAACCACCACCTTGACGAACGGGAAGCTAAAGCCTTGCTGAAACGGTTGCCACAATGTGAAAATCCTTTTAATTGTCCACATGGGCGTCCGGTAACTGTTCATTTTAATGATCAGGATTTAGAAAAGATGTTTAAACGAATTCAAGATTCACATACTCCATATGCAGACGATTTTGATGATCATGAATTTTAAGGAGGAATTACCTTGTACGAATACTTAACAGGCCTTGTAACCGTTGTTGCACCACAATATATCGTTGTTGATGTTAATGGGGTTGGCTATAAATTATTAGTTGCTAATCCCTATCGTTATCAAGAGGATCGGACTAAGAAGGTCCAAGTATATGTTTATCAAGCAGTTCGTGAAGATAATATTTCCTTGTTTGGCTTTACAGATCAAAATGAAAAAAAACTATTTATGCAATTAATCAATGTTTCTGGAATTGGGCCAAAGAGTGCTTTAGCAATTTTAGCGAACCCTGATCATCAGGGACTTGTTGATGCAATTACTAATAATAATGTTAGCTATTTAACTAAGTTCCCAGGAATCGGGAAAAAGACAGCTTCGCAAATTGTGTTAGACTTACGTGATAAGCTCACTAATGAAAGCAGCAGCTCATTATTTGCAACAACTCAGCTTACCGTTGATGCAACAGTAAATCGTGAGTTGAAAGATGCTTTGGAAGCATTGGCCGCATTAGGATACAAGGAACGGGACATTAAAAAGGTTCAAAAGACATTAATGAAAGAAGAACAAATGGCAACCGATGAATACTTAAGACAAGCATTAAGGTTGCTTAACTAGGAGGTGCAAGACTTGTGGAAAATGATCATGGTATTTTATCAGATCACCCATCAGGAGAAGAAGAAAGCCAAGTGGAGATAACTCTTCGACCACAAAAACTAAGGGAATATATTGGTCAACCTAAAATCAAGCACGAACTAGAAGTATATATTAAGGCGGCCCAATCCCGGGAAGAAGCCCTTGACCATGTATTGTTATATGGTCCTCCAGGATTAGGAAAGACAACTTTAGCGATGGTAATAGCTAATGAGATGGGCGTTAATATTAAAACGACTAGTGGACCGGCGATCGAAAAGCCAGGAGATTTGGTTGCTTTATTGAATGAGCTGAAACCGGGGGATGTCCTTTTTGTTGATGAAATTCACCGGTTACCCAAAGTTGTGGAAGAAATGCTTTATTCAGCGATGGAAGATTACTATATTGATATTGTTATTGGTGAGGGACCGACTGCGCACCCCGTTCATTTTCCCCTTCCGCCATTTACATTAATTGGGGCAACGACACGAGCCGGAATGTTATCGGCACCATTACGTGATCGTTTCGGGATCGTTGAACACATGAACTACTATACTCAAGATGAACTGACAAAAATTATTTTTCGTTCTGCCAAGATTTTCCATACTAGTATTCAAAATGAAGGGGCCCATGAACTATCTCTTCGTTCACGTGGTACGCCGCGAATCGCAAACCGCCTTTTAAAACGGGTGCGTGATTTTGCCCAGGTAGCAGGGAAACAAAGCATTGATTCAGCAATTGTTAAGCAAGCATTATCGCTGCTCCAAGTTGATGATCGGGGCTTAGATGAGATTGATCGGAAAATGTTGTTAACGATGATCAATTTCTACCATGGAGGTCCAGTGGGATTAAAAACAATTGCAGCAAATATTGGTGAAGAGACTAATACGATTGAAGAAATGTATGAACCATATTTGTTACAGATCGGCTTTATTAGCCGTACTCCTCGCGGCCGGTTAGTGACACCGACAGCATATGAACATTTAGGGATTGAATATCCAACTGATAAAAATTGATTGAGGAAAATTATGAGTAAGTTAGAATTTACAATTAATCAAAGTAATGGCCAAGCACGAACCGGAATTTTGCAGATTAATGGACGACAAATTGAAACACCGGCTTTGGTTGCCAGTGGAGATGAATTAGCAAAATTATCACCCAACCAGCTTAATCAGGTTGGTGTAAGTGCAGTTAAGACAAGTGGATTAAAGCATTGGCTAAAATATGATTCGATGACTGAAAAATTAGGAGACCTCCACCAACTTTTTCAGTGGGATGGCCTTTTATTTGTGGATTTAGAAACTGAGGAGGCCTATCACTTAGCAAAGCCACGCGGGAAAAAACATGATGGCGTTCGTTTTCATGATCCGGTAACGGGACAACTAAAATTCTGGCAACCAGAAACTGCTCTTCAAGTTCAAGAAGCGCTCGGGGCTGATATTTTTCAAAGCTTTGACCAAGCAACAGATTATTATGCGCCAGTTGATGATTTAAAAGTAGGGGTAAAACAAACTAATGACTGGTTATCTGTTGTTAAGCCCCAAAAAGGCCAAGCCCTTGGTTCAATTGTTGGTGGCGGCTTAAAAGATTTGCGGACAGCCAGTATTAAGGCGGTCGATGAGGCTGGATTAAGCGGCTATCGTTTGAGTGGGATCCCTAGCAGCTTAGATGATCAAGAGTTTAGTCGAATCATTAATGAAATTACGCCTAAACTAGAAGAGGAAAAACTGCGCTACCTCCCTGCTGCACTTTCTTTTGACCAGCTGATAGAGGCAATTTTAGCAGGAGTTGATTTAATTGATAGTAATCTAGCAGCTAAAAAAGCGGCTAATGGGATTGCATTAGTTAATCACGGAGCGACAGTTCTTCATCTTGATCGTCAACATTTTAGCTTCGATTCACAAGTGCTTGATCGTCAATGTGCGTGTGCAACTTGTCGCGCGGGCTATTCAAGAGCATTGCTCCATAGCTTAATTACCAATCAAAGTTTTTACGGTGAACAACTTTTGCTGCAGCATAATCTGTTTACCCTCAATAAATTAATGAGTAGTCTCCGACAAGCAATTAAAAATCATCAAACAAAAAATTTGTTCAAGAATTATTGCAGAATCAATAGAGCATATAGCTTTTTGCAGTAAAGTTTGTTAAAGTTAATATTAGTTAACTTTTTGAAGGGATGGATAAACCGTGAATAGTTTGAGTAGTTTTGTTCTTGGTGCTGCTTCATCTAATAATGCAAGTGGTTACTCAGGAATTATTTTAATCATCTTAATGGTAGCATTAATGTACTTCTTTATGATTCGCCCACAACAAAAGCAACGTAAAGAACACCAAGAGATGATGAATGAATTACACCCAGGTGATGAAGTTGTTACGATTGGCCGGATGCATGGTAAGATTGATTCAATCAATAAGGCTGACCGGACAGTTACTTTAGATTGTGAAGGGATCTACCTTACTTTTGATATGGTGGCAATTGCCCGTGTTATCAAACGAGCAGATGCACCAGCTAGTGAAGCTTCCCAAGATAATAAAGCTGTTGCTAGTTCTGCAGATGCTTCAGCAGATAGTGCTGCTAGTGAACCTACATCTGCAGCGAGTGCTAGCGATGAACAAGAAGACAGCGAAGAAAAGTAATTTAATTTAGATGAAAATAGTCGTAAACAGGCGAATATTTTCATCTTTTTTATTTGGTTGTTAATCGCGTTTATTGCTATACTAAAAGATAGTGTTAAATTTTATTCGGGTAAGGAGAATAGCATAATGGCAGATCCATTAACAGCAATTTTTGAACAAATCAAAAAATACAATAAAATAATTATTCATCGGCATCAACGCCCTGATCCAGATGCAATTGGCTCACAAGTTGGCCTTGCGGAAATTTTGCGGGCTTCATTCCCATATAAGCAAATTTATGTTGTAGGGAAGCATATTCCAGGGTTTGATTGGATCGGTGAGATGGATACGATTGACAATCAGACATTCGATGATGCATTAGTAATTGTTACGGATACAGCAAATGCGCCACGAATTGATGATCGGCGCTTTGATAATGGGGACGCGCTTATTAAGATTGATCACCATCCTAATGATGAACCCTTTGGCGATATTATGTGGGTTGAACCAGATGCTTCTAGCTGTTCTGAAATGATTTATAGTTTTTATCAACGATTTGCAAAAGAATTAACGCTTCCCCAGAAGGCCGCCCATGCCTTATATGCAGGAATTATTGGCGATACAGGTCGTTTTCTTTATCCAGCAACAACTCCTCGAACGATGCTAGTTGCAGGTTCGTTAATGGCGGCCGGCGCAAATGCCGCGGAAATTAGTCAGCACGAAAATGAAATTACCTTACCAGTGGCCCGGTTATCAGCATACGTTTATGAAAATTTGCAGATATTAGATAATGGAGCCGCATATGTTATCTTAACCAATGAAATTTTAGAGCAATTCGGATTAACTGAAGCCGGGACATCCGCAATTGTTTCTTTACCAGGTCGAATTCATGATGTTCTTGCCTGGGCGATCTTTGTAGAACAAGAAGATGGCCATTATCGCATTCGTCTCCGTTCAAAGGGGCCAACAATTAATGAATTAGCTAAGCAGCACGATGGTGGTGGACATCCCCTTGCTAGTGGCGCTAAGGCTAAAGATGAAGCAGAAATTAAACAAGTGATTGATGAATTGGACCAATTAACACAAAGTTATGCAAACCAAAAATGAAAGGGAAATAGCTATGAGTGATAAAAAATTTGCTGATTTTCAGTTACAACCTTATCTGTTAACAGCAATTCAAAAAATTAATTTTCGTCAACCAACACCGGTCCAACAACGAGTAATACCGGTGATTATGGCGGGACGAAGTGTTGTGGGGCAATCAGCGACTGGTAGTGGGAAAACACATGCCTTCCTCTTACCGATTTTTTCAAAGATCAATCCAGAAGATCAAACCGTTCAAGCAGTAATTACAACTCCTAGTCGGGAATTAGCATACCAAATTTATAATGCAGCCAAGCAACTTAACAAATATGCTCCTCATCCTCTTACCATTCACAATTATGTCGGTGGTACAGACAAGCAGCATCAAGTTGAACAATTAAGCCGAAAACAACCTCAATTGGTCATTGGAACTCCAGGAAGAGTATTAGACTTAATCAAGAGTCAGGCATTGGATATTCACACAGCAAAAATGTTTGTGGTGGATGAAGCGGACATGACCCTAGATATGGGATTCTTACATGAAGTTGACCAAATTGCCAGTCATTTTCCTGATGACCTTCAAATGATGGTTTTCTCAGCAACGATTCCGCAAAAACTGCGCCCATTCTTAAAAAAGTATATGGAAAATCCAGTAGTTGAAGAGATTCCTACTGAAGCAGTAATTAATCCGGATGTTGATAATTGGTTAATGTCAACTAAGGGGCAGGATCGTAATCAGCTAATTTATCGTTTGTTGACTCTTGGAGAACCATATCTTGCGTTGGTATTTGCTAATACAAAAGAACGAGCAGTTGAATTAACCCAGTACTTAGAAAATCAAGGGCTCAAAGTAGCAATGATTCATGGGGGACTAGAAGCCCGTCGTCGTAAACGGACAATGCGGCAAATTCGTGATCTTGAATATCAATATGTTGTAGCAACTGATCTAGCAGCTCGTGGAATTGATATTGATGGAGTATCACTAGTAATCAATGACGATTTGCCAACTGATCTTGAATATTTTGTTCATCGGGTTGGTCGTACAGGGCGAAATGGGATGAAAGGAACAGCCATTACCTTATATGAACCAGCAGAAGATGATTTAATTGCTAAGCTTGAGGAGCGGGGAGTTAAATTTGTACCAAAAGAATTAAAGAATGGTCAACTAGTAACTACCCATGATCGTAATCGTCGGAAGCATTATAAGCGGCGGCAAAATGAACTTGATCCGTCAATGAAAGGTTACGTAAAAAAGACTAAGAAGAAGGTTAAACCTGGTTATAAGAAACGGATTAAAAAGGCGATTAAAGAAGACGAACAGCAAAAACGGAAACTTGAATTACGGCATAAGATTCGGAAAGCTAAGCGTGCTCGCCAAAAGCAACATCGCCGTGAACGAAATGCCCGTTGATTTTAAAGTAATTGTTCGCTATAATATGACACGTCTGGGACATGCTATAGCTAACGGAAAATTTCAGAGACAGTTGGTGAGGTGTGACAACTGATTTCCTAGCTTTAGTGCTCCCCATTCGGATAATTTGATATTTAACCTTGGGTAACCAAGAAGTAAAGAGGTAAACGAATTCCATCGTTGCAAGCAGAGTGGTACCGCGTCAATCCGGCGTCTCTGATTCGCAATGGTGGTTTTTGTTTTAGAAAGGGCGATTTGATGAAAGAGTTAAAAAAGCTAAATAGTGCTCAAGTACGGCGGATGTACTTGAAGTTTTTTGAAGAGCATGGCCACCAAGTTATGCCGAGTGCATCATTAGTTCCAGTAAATGATCCAACATTACTATGGATTAACTCTGGGGTTGCCACAATGAAGAAATACTTTGATGGAAAAGTTGTTCCTGACAATCCACGGATGACAAGCTCACAAAAGAGTATTCGGACGAACGATATTGAAAACGTTGGTAAGACTGCCCGGCACCATACCATGTTTGAAATGTTGGGGAACTTCTCTGTTGGTGATTACTTTAAAAATGAAGTAATTCCATGGGCTTGGGAATTACTAACAAGTGATGAATGGTTTGGGTTTGATCCTGAACGGCTATACATTACTTATTACCCTAAAGACCATGATGCTTATAATCGCTGGCGTGAAGTAGGCGTTGCTGAAGATCACTTAATTGCTGATGAAGACAACTTCTGGGATATTGGTCAAGGTCCATCTGGTCCAGATACGGAAATTTTTTATGACCGTGGTCAAGAATTTAATAATTTAGCCGATGATGATCCAGAGAACTATCCTGGCGGTGAAAATGAACGCTATCTTGAAATTTGGAACATTGTCTTTAGTCAATTTAACCATACGCCGGAAGATACTTACGAACCACTTCCTCATAAAAATATTGATACGGGGATGGGTCTTGAACGGGTTGTTTCAATCTTTGAAAATGCCCCTACCAATTTTGAAACCGACCTATTTATGCCATTAATCAAGCAAGCTGAAGAGTTTAGTGGTACTAAGAAGTATGGTCAAAATAAAGAAGACGATATTCAATTTAAGATTATCGCTGATCATATTCGGACAATTACCTTTGCGATCGGGGATGGCGCCTTGCCTTCAAATGTTGGTCGTGGATACGTTATTCGACGGTTGCTTCGGCGAGCAGTTGTTGCTGGAAAGAAGCTAGGAATCGATGAACCATTCTTAGCAAAGATGGTTCCAACAGTCGGCAAGATCATGGAAGACTACTATCCTGATGTTCTTAAAAATGCTGACTATATTGCTTCAGTTATTGAATCAGAGGAAGATCGCTTTAGTGCAACCTTAAATGGCGGATTAAACTTGTTGAATAACGTGATTGCTGAAGCTAAGGAAAATAAGACCAACGAAATTGATGGACGAACAGCCTTTAAGCTTTATGATACTTACGGCTTTCCAATTGAATTAACCAAGGAATATGCTGAAGATGAAGGACTAACAGTTGATGAAAAGGGCTTCCAAGCAGCAATGACGGAGCAGCAAAATCGTGCTCGTAATGCCCGTGATATGGATAACGGGATGGGTGTTCAAACTGATTTGTGGACTTCATTCAAAGAAGATAGCAAATATGTTGGTTACACTGATTTGGCCGTTGATAATGCAAAAGTTATTGGTTTAGCACATGATGGTCAACAAGCGGATGAAGCACAACCAGGTGATAAGAACATTGAATTAATTTTTGATGTAACGCCATTCTATGCTGAAATGGGAGGCCAAGTCGCTGATACTGGTGACATTATTGACAACTATGGTAAAAAAGTTGGTCGGGTGGTTGATGTTCAACATGCACCAAACCAGCAAAACCTTCACCGGGTAGAATTAACTACCCCTATTAAAAAGGGTGCTCGTTACAAACTGGTTGTTGACCGTATTCGTCACCTTAAGATTGAAAAGAACCATACAGCGACCCACTTGTTAGACCAAGCATTACGGAACGTTCTTGGTGGTCATACTCAACAAGCCGGATCATTAGTTGAAGAACATTACTTACGTTTTGACTTTAACCACTTTGGCCAGGTAACTGCTGAGGACCTTAAGAAGGTTGAAAACATGGTTAATGAGCAAATCTGGAAGGAAATCCCAGTCAAAACAGTTGAAACTGATATTGATTCTGCTAAGGAAATGGGTGCCATCGCCTTATTCTCAGATAAGTATGGTGATAAGGTTCGGGTTGTAAAGATTGGTGACTTTAACACTGAATTCTGTGGTGGTGACCACGTTAAAAACACGAATGAGCTCGGTCTCTTCAAGATTGTTTCTGAAGGAGGAGTTGGTGCTGGAGTACGGCGGATCGAAGCAGTAACTTCCAGTGATGCCTTTAAGTTCCTTCAAGATCGTGATGACCTCTTAACAAAGAGTGCTGCTAGTTTAAAAGTTGCTCAGATTAAGGAAGTTCCTCACCAAGTAGAAACGCTGCAAAATGAACTTAAAGAAGCTCAGAAGCAAAATGAGTCTCTTCAAGCTAAGATTGCTGCTCAACAAGCCAATAATGTTTTTGAAAATGTTCAAGCAACTAAGAATGGAAGTTTAATTGCTGCCGAAGTTCAAGTTGCTGGAATGGGTCAATTACGGCAACTTGCTGATACTTGGCGCTCAAAGGCTCTTTCTGATGTTCTAGTTCTTGCGACAGCCAGTGATGGGAAAGCAAACTTATTAGTGGCTGTTAGTGATGATAAAACTAAGGAAGGCTTAAAAGCCGGTGACCTTATTAAGGCGATTGCACCAGCCATTAATGGTGGCGGTGGCGGTCGGCCAAACCTCGCCCAAGCTGGTGGAAAGAATCCAGCTGGAATTAAGGAAGCCTTAAGTCAAGCTAAAGATTACCTCGATAAGTAAATCAAAAATGAGAAGGAAATAACCATCTCATAGTCTAAGAGATTGAAAGAAACCAATTTTTGAGTTCTTTCAATCTTTCTTTTTTGTAAGAACTTCTTAAAGTAATAAAGAAATACTATCAAGAAACGCTATTATCAGCTATAATATAAAACTTGTAGTTTAAGATAAAACTAATATTACTGTTTACTTACAATTGACAAATGTAAATTGTGATTTTAATAAGAATATAGTAAAATTGATGGTTGAAAAGAATATCTGGAGGTGACGATTGATGGCTACAAATGATAAAACGATGTTCTTTGATTTCGGTCAAGAACGTCAAGAAGATATTAAGCAAACATTAAAGACGGTTTATGAATCATTAGAAGAAAAGGGATACAACCCGATTAACCAAATTGTTGGTTATCTTTTATCTGGTGATCCAGCTTATATTCCGCGTTTGAATGATGCACGTAACTTGATTCGTCAACATGAACGTGACGAAATTATTGAAGAGCTTGTTCGGTCATACCTAAAGAATAACGGTGAAACTAAATGAGATTAATGGGATTAGACGTTGGCTCTAAAACGGTTGGCATTTCCGTAAGCGATCCTCTCGGTTGGACAGCTCAAGCAGTTGAGATTATTCCAATTGATGAAGAAAACGAAATTTTCGGGATTGATCGTGTTGCCGAGCTAGTGAAAAAAGAACAGGTAGCTGGGTTTGTAATTGGCCTTCCTAAAAATATGAATAATACAGAAGGTCCTCGTGTTGAAGCATCTCAGCACTATGGCAAGCTATTACAACAACGTTTTCCAGATATTCCTATTGACTTTCAAGATGAACGTTTAACGACGGTTGAGGCACACCGAATGCTAGTTGAAGAAGCGGACATTTCACGTGCTAAGCAGAAAAAAGTTATCGATGAAGTTGCAGCAACATTCATTTTACAAAGCTATTTGGATCGCCATGGCCGCCTTGTGAATAAGCTAAAATGAGGTATTAAAATGAGTAAACAAGAAAATAACGAAGACATGATTACATTAATTGATGAGAATGGTAACGAACAATTATTTAAGGAATTGTTTACGTTTGATTCTGATGATTATGGCAAATCATATATCTTTATCTATCCAGCGGAACAAGAAAATGACGATTCCGTTGACATTCAAGCTTACATTATAGCTGATAATGAAGATAACGATGGACAGGACCTTGTTCCAATTGAAGATGATAAGGAATGGGACATGGTTGAAGAAGTATTAAATACTTTCCTTGATAATGATGGTAATTTCAAGGCCTAATTAAAATTACCGGATAAATAAAATATTAACAAAAGGGAGCTGTAGACACATTTGTCACAGTCCTTTTTCTTTACAAGCAGAATGAAAGGATCATTAGGATGATTTTAACAACCTTTATTATTTTGATTTTAATGGGGTGCTTTATTAATGGCCATCGCCGCGGATTATTGACAATGACGTTAATGCTGGGGACATATATAGTAGCTTGGATTGTTGCTCGCCAGGGAGCCCAATTGATTGGTGGCTGGTTAAAATCGTTATTACCAAGTATTGGAACCCCAGCAACTTTTTCCGAGAGCTTGCTTGCAAATGTAAATAGTAATCTTTTCTTTTATAATGGGATTGCATTTATGATAATTTTTACAATTGTTTCAATTCTTTGTCACTGGGGCATTCGTCAGTTAAACTGGATAAAGAGGATTCCAGTGGTGGGGACAGTTGATAAAATTGCAGGTGGCTTAATCTCATTTTTGATTGGCTATTTGATTATTTACGTTGTTTTACTAATTATGCAATTATTTCCAGCAGGTTGGTGGCAAATGCAAATAGCGAACTCAGAACTAGCGCGTTTTATGATTAATCAAACACCAGGAATAGCGCATTTAGTAATTGATACGCTAGTACAGGGAGGATAAAATGAACAACAAAATTTTAGAAACATTAGAATTTGATCGAATAAAAGGACAACTGGCACAATACCTTGTTTCTGCTGCTGGTCGTCGCGAACTAACGCAGCTTGTTCCACAGACTGATTATGAGGCAGTCAAAGAACTTTTGACAGAAACTACTGATGGGGCCGATATTTTAAGGTTAGAAGATGGGATTCCTATTCCGCAACTAGCTGATATCAAACCGCAATTGAAACGTTTGAAAATTAAGGCAAATCTGAACGGCACGGAATTAGCTCAAATTACTAAAGTGCTGCAAACTAGTATGAGTGTAAAAAACTTTTTTGATCAGATGCGGGAGAAAAAAATTAAACTACGGGTTTTAACTACCCAAGTTGACCGCCTAGTTACAATTCCTTCAATTACCCAGCGGCTAGTTCGTTCGATTGATCCTGATGGACGGATAAATGATGAGGCATCAGCTAAACTCCATGGTATCCGGCAATTAATTACCCAAACGGAAACAGAAATTCACCAACAAATGGAAAGGTACACGCGCGGGAAAAATGCGAAATACTTAAGCGACCCGATTGTCACAATGCGGAATGACCGCTATGTAATTCCAGTAATCGCTCGCTACCGAAATAAATTTGGTGGGGTTGTTCATGACCAAAGTGCTAGTGGACAAACATTATATATTGAACCTGCAGCCGTTGTAGAAACCAATAATCGGTTACGACAAGCACAAATAGAAGAACGGCAAGAAATGCAACGTGTATTAATTGAGTTATCACAAATGATTGCTCCTTATCGACATGATATTGGTCAGAATGAAGCAATTCTTGGACACCTTGACTTTATTAATGCAAAGGCACGCTGGGCATATGATACTAAGGCAACGCTACCGCTCTTAAGCAAAGAAAATCATGTTTCATTACGGAAAGCGCGTCATCCCCTGATCGATCCCCAACGAGTAGTGACAAATGACATTAAGATTGGGGAAGATTACCAAGCGATTATTATTACTGGACCCAACACTGGTGGTAAAACCATTACGCTTAAAACTTTAGGAATTATTCAATTGATGGGACAATCTGGTTTGTTTATTCCGGCAGAAGAAGGCAGTACAATTGGGATCTTTGATAATGTATTTGCGGATATCGGTGATGAACAATCATTGGAACAAAATCTGAGTACTTTCTCTGGTCATATGGATGGAGTAAAAGCCATTCTTGAACAAATTACAAGTCGTAGCTTAGTCCTTTTAGATGAGCTTGGTGCTGGGACCGATCCCAAAGAAGGGGCTGCTTTAGCAATGGCAATTCTTGATAATATTGGCAGTAAAGGAACCATGGTTGTAATTACTACCCACTATCCTGAACTCAAAGTTTATGGTTATGATCGTGCTAAGACGATTAATGCTAGTATGGAATTTGACCAAGAAACTCTTAAGCCGACGTATAAATTACTACTAGGGATTCCTGGGCGGTCGAATGGATTAGAGATTGCGCAGCGATTAGGAATTAATCCCCAGGTTATTGATGAAGCACGGACATTTGTTAGTGATGATAGTCAAGACCTTAACAATATGATTGGTGATTTAGTAGAGCAGCGGAAAAAAGCCCGTGAAGAAAGTGAAAGGCTAGCGAAACTAGTAGCCAAAAACGAAAAAGTTCAGCGTGACCTTGATGAGAAACTCACCCGCTTTAATGAACAGCGTGATAAGTTATATGAACAAGCACGTTCGAAGGCTAATCATCAAGTTTCGATGGCTAAGAAAAAGGCTGACCGAATTATTCATCATTTGCGCCAGTTAGAAGTTCAACAGGGTGGAAATATAAAAGAAAATGAATTAATTGATGCACAAGGGCAATTAAATGCTCTTCATCGTGATAATCCACGGTTGCAACACAACTCTGTATTACAACGGGCTAAGCAAAAGCATGATTTGCATAAAGGTGATGCAGTCTTGGTGAAATCTTATGGTCAATATGGAGAACTTTTATCTAAGCGGGGGAGCCACAAGTGGGAAGTTCAGATTGGGATTCTTAAAATGGAAATTGATGAGAATAATCTTGAAAAAGTAGCTAAGAAAGATCTTCCACGAGAAAAAGATGCAAAGCGGCGACCACGGGCTGCTGTGAGAACGACACAAACACGAAAGACCTCGGCTCGTCTTGATTTGCGCGGTCATCGCTATGAACAAGCAATGAGTGAGCTAAGTAACTTTATTGATCATGCATTGTTGAATAATCTTTCAACGGTAACAATTATTCACGGAAAAGGGACCGGTGCTCTTCGTAAGGGAACACAACAATATTTGCAAAGCAATCCACGAGTTAAATCATTCTCTTATGCTTCCCCTAATGCTGGTGGGGATGGAGCAACAATTGTTAATTTATAATTACTTACTATAAAAAAGTAAGCAACTTAAATGACATTTAAGAAGTGATTTGTTAGAATAGCGTTAAGAAAAACAAAGGAGGAATTGAAGATGGCTGTAAATGTAACTACAGATCAAACCTTTGAACAAGATACTGCAACTGGTGTTGATTTAATTGATTTTTGGGCAACTTGGTGTGGTCCCTGTCGGATGCAATCACCAGTAGTTGATGCATTATCTGATAAGATGCCCGATATTAAATTTTTTAAGATGGATGTTGACCAAAATCCAGAAACTGCACAAAAATTCCGGATTATGAGTATCCCTACATTAATGGTTAAGAAAGATGGTAAGGTAGTAGACCAAATCATTGGTTACCATAGTGAAGATCAATTAAAGCAAATTTTACAACAATATGTTGATTAGAAAAAAGCTGGAGAAAAACTTTTTGTTTTCTTCCAGCTTTTTCGTATTTTAAACTTATTTTTTATCTTTTTTTCGTCGCTTTAGTAGTGAATGACGAGTTTCTTTTTTGGGGGCGTCTTCTTTTTCGTCAGGGCGATCAACAGTAATGAATGTTACCATCTCAGATCGTTCATTATCAGCTGAACTTTGTGGATCGTTTTGAATCAAAATATCAACATAATCACGGTGCCGGTCAAAGATCTTTGCCTCTGCAACCGTTCCAAGTTGAAACTCTACTTCTTGAGCAAGAAAACCACACTCTAAACCAAAGGAGGTTTCCTCTTCGTCTCTTTGAATCCGTTCCTTTACAATTACCCCTGATAGCCGCCACACTTGAGAAGTACTGCTTTTTTTACGTAAAGCTAAGCGGCCAAAGCCAAGCTGATTAGTGAGATATACTAGATCCTCAGTTGTGGCAACAGGATATACTCGAGCGAGATCTTTACCAATCCAATATAGCATCTCATCGGTTTCTTTACCGAGGATGGCTGGTAAAATCACGTCACGCATTGTCCCAGCCCCTAGTCCTTGATGACCGGCTATTAACTGATTATATAATTTCTGACTCATATCCACTCGCTCCTTTTTAACAATCATTATTATTATACTTAAATTTCAAGATCTTAATAGGGTTAAACCTGAAAAACTTGCAAAATCTTATGGAGAAACGGATAATATAGTTTCAAGGTTTTAAACGTTTTAATGAATTAACGAGGTGAAGAGAATGGATAAACGACCAATCGGGGTTATGGATTCAGGGCTAGGCGGCCTATCTGTAACCCGTGTACTTCGTGAACAAATGCCCCGCGAATCTGTAATTTTTGTGGGTGACCAAGGGCATTTTCCATATGGAACTAAGACAAAAGAACAGATCCAGCAATTAGCATTACGCATTGGAAAATTCTTGCTAAAACAAGATGTAAAAATGATGATAATTGCATGTAATACCGCAACTGCAGCAGCTCTTCAACTTCTTCAAAATGAATTACCAATTCCAGTAATTGGGGTAATTGAACCAGGAGCCATGGCTGCTACCCAACATCATTATAAAAAAATTGGGGTAATTGGCACCGAATCCACTATTAAAAATGGCGCCTATGCTAAAACGTTAGCTAAACTCAATCCTGCTTTAAAAGTTATCAGTTCTTCCGCCCAACCACTGGTCCCAATTGTTGAACATGGGCAAACAGGGACAGCTGAAGCACAAAAAGCTGTTGATGCTGAATTAAAAGTATTTGATAATCAATCGATTGAAGCTTTGATCCTTGGATGCACTCATTTTCCGTTTTTACAAAAAGAAATTCATAATAAATTAGGATCTAATGTTCAGTTAATTGATCCTGCATTCGAGACAATCAGACAGACAAAGGAATTATTAACTAGTGAAAATCAATTGAGTGATGATTTAGCATCAAGTATCGACCTTTATTCAACGGGAGATATTAAAGACTTAGTTACTGGTGCACAACAATGGTTACCGAATGGCTACAGCAAGTGTGCACATATTCAATTAAACGAGGAAGGTTAAAATGAAAACAATCGTAATTGCAACAAAGAATGCTGGGAAAGCGCGTGAATACCAAGAGATGCTTGCTCCCCTAGGAATTGAAGTAAAAACGTTAGCCGATTTTGCACCAATAGCAATTAATGAAAATGGTAAAACATTTGAAGAAAATGCAACAATTAAAGCCACTACAGCTGCTAAT
>OFHA01000804.1_pt1 | contig 25174 bp, 18 predicted proteins | sample 1521891 | NCBI WGS metagenome assembly OFHA01 (sample SAMEA3504089, study PRJEB24116) | mouse gut metagenome | biome: mouse gut; feature: mouse-associated habitat; material: faeces | place: Denmark | collected 2011
GTGCCCCTCAGCACTCTTATATCTTAACTCATCCGCAAGAGTCTGTCAACACATTATTTGAACTTTTTGTTCTTTTCTGTGTTATGACTTGTTGATTTATCCAAATCACTTGCGGCTCACTTATAATACCATTCCCGTCACACATACGCAAGAGAAATTTTTTTATCAGCCCTTTTTCTTCAATCGGTGGATGATTCTCTTTTTCCAAATCCCCGGGTTTTACCGCAATCAGACTGAACTCCATCTCTGCAGCCCGGATATAAAGCTTACGCACTATCCAATAAAAAAAAAAAAAAAAAAAACCGGTTGAGGATGTTCAACCGGCTGACTGTATGTTACTTGAGATCTTCGATGACAACATCATACGGAACAGGAACCTTATCGATGTGCACCGTATCTCCTGCCTTGTGATCCATGATGGCTTTTGCCACCGGAGATTCATTGGAAATCTTGTTTTCAAAGGGATCGGCTTCGATGGTACCTACGATCGTATACGTATTCACCGACCCATCCGAAAGGTCCTTCAGAGTCACTTCGGAGCCAATGTGAACCACTGCATTTTTTCTTACCTGAGATTCGTCAATGATCTCGGCTTTTTTCAGGAGAGCCTCCAGTTCCCGGATACGGGCTTCGACCTGAGCCTGATGATCACGCGCTGCATCATAGTCTGCATTTTCCGACAAGTCACCCTGTGCCCGGGCTTCCTGCAGCTCAACGATTACTTCCTGTCTCACGACATGGATCAGATTTTCCAGCTCCCGCTCTAAATCATTATATCCTTCCTGGGTAACATAAAATTTTTCATTGCTGGCCATGAATGGTTCCTCCTTATTCAATCACAAGACCGAGCTCGCGCATCAGCTGCTCGTGTTCCTCAAACGTTTTTGCATAATACACCTGTCCAGGATTTGACTTTACGTTGTGAATATCTGCTACAAAGAACAGATACCCGCTTTCCTCGGGGTGCAGGACACCCTCAATTGCTTCCCTGCCAGGATTCAGAATCGGTCCTGGCGGGAGTCCCTGGATCAGATATGTATTATACGGTGATTCAATGTCATATTGCGTTTCACAAGCCGTGGGATCCGAAAACTGATCATACAAAGCATAGCAGACAGTCACACTAGACTGCAGCATCATCCCCTGATTGAGCCTGTTTTCAAACACTCCGGCAATTTTCGCCATATCTTCTTTTAATCCGGATTCAAATTGAACAATGCTTGCGAGCGTCACGATTTCTTCCACGCTCTTGCCGGATGCTTCAAATCCGGTTCTGTTCTCCTCCCAGACTTTCTGAAACTGCGTCAGGAATGTTCTGGTGATCTGATCAATGGAGCTGTCCGGTGAAAACTGATAGGTATCCGGAAACAGATACCCCTCCAGTTTTACCCGAAGATCCGGATTGTCAAGAGATGCCGGATTCAGAAACGGATACTCCGAGGCAAGTGTTTCAATATACGCCTGATCATTCCATGCATCCAGAAACTGCTGGGCTGTATATGGAAACTGTTCGGACAGTCGCGCAGCAATTTCCTTTGCCCACCAGCCTTCCGGAATCGTTACCGACACATGGCTGGCTCTGGCCTGTTCAGGGTCATCCAGACGTTGCAGGATTTCGTCAGCCGTCAGATCCGAATTGAAACTGTATGTGCCGGCATACCAGGACGGCTGCCCGGCAATCTTTGTATACAGTCCCAGAACCTTTGCGTTTCTGATGATGCCCTCACTCTGCAGGGACTCAAAAACGGCATCCAGAGATTCTCCGTCCTTCACCTCGATCTCTGCTTCCCGTGAGCCTCCTGCAGGCTGCAGTTCATACCAGAACCAGCCACCGGCACAGGCCGCCAGGACAACCACCAGCAGCAGTACAACCCGTCCCCAATGGATCCGTTTCCTTCTGCGGGGACGCTTAGCCGGCATTCTCCTCGTCCTCGGCAAACGTGTTGATGACTTCTTCCACCATCTCCCATTCTTCATCGCTTTCTATAGGCATCAGGTTTCCTTCTTCATCATAGCGGGAGGCAAATACCTCACCATCCACCGCACCTTCGCGCTGGAATACCACATACTGTGTTCCCAGGTCCTGGCTGTCAAACGTGAACAGAATCGTCATTTTCTGTTCATTTCCATTTTCATCTGTGACATACAGGCAGTTCGAGTCCAACATAAAATCATTCCTTTCCAGACTTTGCATTTTCTGCAAACAGTCCTGTAATTCAAATTATCGCACACATAACCCTGTCACTCAATCCAGGGTACACCCTGTGTCATCACTTCACGATATCTCCGGTCGCAAACGGAATCACTGACAGTCAACAGCAAAAACGGAGACTAGAAGCCTCCGTTCTGACGATCGAGATAGCTTTGCAGAATCTGCACTGCCGCCATCTGATCAATGACTTTTTTCCGTTTTTTCCGGGATACATTGCCCTGGATCAGGATCCGTTCGGCACTGACAGTGGTCAGACGCTCATCCCAAAGATGCACGGTTATATCATGTTCCTCCAGCATCTTGGCAAATTTCTGCGAAATCTGTCCGCGGACACCAATATCACCGTTCATATGCTTCGGCAGCCCCAGAACCACTGTTTTGACCTTATGTTCCTCCAGTATCTTCAGCACTTCAGCCAGACACTGTTTATAGTTGTCTGCCGGAAAGCGGACTGTCGTCAGCGATCTTGCGATCATTCCCAGCGGATCACTGATGGCCACACCGCAGGTCACACTTCCAAGATCAAGCCCTATCAACCGTTCCACTGCTTATTTCTCCAGATAGGCCCGGACAAGTTCCTCAATGATCTCGTACCGTTCAATACGCTGGATCAGATTTCGCGCATTTCGGTGTGACGAAATATACGCCGGATCATTGCTGATAAGGTATCCGGCAATCTGGTTTACAGAGTTGTAGCCCCGTTCCTCCAGTGCCTCGCTGACTTCACGCAGAACCGCCTTGATGTTTTCCCGACGAATTTCCTCTGTGGTGAATGTCATTGTTTCAGTGATATCGCGCATGATGAGACCTCCTGACCTGTATGTTTATTTTATCTTCTGCTTTTGGGAAAATAAAGGGATTTACTGCTGACAACAGGATATCCTCCTGTCGACCACAGCCAGGCGGACAAGCTTCATTGCTGTCCTCTGTAAACGCCCCTCTCCAGCTTCTGATCCCGGCTGTCAGCGAATCATGGAAGCCACTGTTTCAAAGGCTTCATCGAGTTTCGCGGCATCCCGGCCTCCGGCCTGAGCCAGATCGGCTTTGCCCCCGCCTTTTCCGCCTGTCACTTCCGCAGCCGCCCTGACCAGCTGACCTGCATTGTTCCCGGCTTTCACAGCTGCATCCCCGACGCCTGCAGCAAAGACCAGCTTTCCGCCTGCATCGGCAGCCAGGAAAACCACCATGTCCGAATCCTTCTTCTTCAGCATGGTTGCGAGGTTTTTCATTTCACGGCCATCCATGCCTTCCACCTTACGAATCAGCACAGGACGCCCTGCGATTTCTTTGGCCGAAGAAAGCCACTGATCGCTCTTGAGCTGGAATATCTGGTTTTTCAGATCGCTGACCTCATTGTTCAGGTCATGGATCTGTGTATACGCAGCAGCCACTTTGTCATCGATCTTCTTCAAAGACTTCTGGCGTGCACTGGCAGCGATGTTGTTCAGCATCCGGTCTTCACCCGCAAATTCTTCATATGCTGCAAATCCGGTCTTTGCCGTGAGGCGACGGGCATCCGAACCGATGGATTCCTCGGAGACAATCTTCAGAACCCCGATTTCCCCTGTGTTGTTTACATGACATCCTGCACAGAATTCCTTTGAGACATCGCCCATGGTGACCACCCGCACCTTGTCACCGTATTTTTCATTGAACAGCGCGGTGGCACCGGATTTCTTTGCATCTTCGATATCCATGATTTCCTTCGATACCGGATAACGGTCCGCAATGTATTCATTCACGATCCGTTCCACTTCGCGCAGCTGTTCCGGCGTCGGCTTTTCGAAATGCGAGAAATCAAACCGCAGGTAATCCGGGCCCACAAAACTGCCGGCCTGGTGAATGTGTTCACCCAGCACTTTTTTCAGAGCAGACTGCATCAGATGGGTGGCGGAGTGGTTGGCTGTGGTTTTGAGCCTTCTCGCTGCATCCACGGCCTGCATCAAGTCGTCACCGGTTTCCAGAATCCCATCCTTCAGCTTCACCGTCAGGACATGCTGACCGTTGCGGATCTTCGTGACATCTGTGACCTCGGCTTCCATCTCCTCGTTGAACAGCCGGCCGGAATCAGCCACCTGACCGCCGCTGGTGGCATAGAAGCAGCACTTGTCCAGGACAACCTGGCCTTCGTCCTCCAGAGAATCCACCAGTCTGCCCTCCCGGAACAAACCGACAACCTTCGCCGGAGACTCCAGGATATCGTATCCGATGAACTCACTGGGCTGTTCGAACTTCATCAGATCTTCGTGCTGTGTCGCAAAAGATTCCTCTGTATTGCGTGCATTCCTGGCTCTTTCCTTCTGCTGCTGCATCTGGGCATCAAATTCCGCACGGTCAACCGTCAGGCCGTTTTCATCCGCTATCTCAGCCGTAAGTTCGTAAGGGAATCCATAGGTGTCATAGAGACGGAACACGATTTCGCCTGGAAGCCGGCCAGTTCCGGCAGCTTCCTTCATTGCGTCATCCAGGAGACTCTGCCCGGTCTCCAGGGTCCTGCGGAAAGACTGTTCTTCCTTCAGGATCCTCCGCTGTGTCTGTTCTGTGTGCTCAGCGAGGTAGGGATAGAAATCCTCCATCACAGAATTCACGACCGGAACCAGCTTATACAGGAAAGGTTCGTTCATTCCCAGCTTCAGTCCGAACCGTGCTGCTCTGCGAAGGACACGGCGGAGCACATATCCTCGGCCGGAGTTGGAGAATGACGCGCCATCAGCAAGTGCAAATGTCAATGTCCGGATATGATCCGCAATGACACGGTATGCCATTTTGCTGTCGCCTTCATAAGGCACCCCTGTGAGTTCTTCCGCCGCATGAATGATTGGCAGAAACAGATCTGTATCGAAGTTTGTCTCGCCATCCTGGATCAGCGCCACCAGACGTTCCAGTCCCATGCCTGTATCAATGTTCTTCTGCGGCAGTTCACGGTATTCTTTCCGATCGAGTTCGGGATCGCAGTCAAACTGTGAGAAAACAACATTCCAGACCTCGATGTAGCGGTCGTTTTCCAGTTCCTCGAAAAACAGACGTTCTCCCAGCCCCTCAGGATCATACTTCGGGCCGCGGTCAAAGAAAATCTCACTGTCCGGTCCACCCGGGCCTTTTCCGATTTCCCAGAAATTTTCATCCGTTTTCAGGATGTGGGAAGGATCGACACCGCAGACCTCCGTCCAGATCCGGTAGGCGTCGTCATCATCGGTATATACAGACACATACAGCCGGTCTTTGTCGATGCCCATCCAGTCCTGGCTTGTCAGGAACTCCCAGGCGAAAGGAATCGCTTCCTCTTTGAAATAATCGCCGATGGAGAAATTGCCGAGCATTTCAAAAAAAGTATGATGCCGGGCAGTCTTGCCCACGTTTTCGATGTCGTTGGTCCGGATGCTTTTCTGCGCATTGGCAATCCGGTTGCTGGCGGGCTTCTCGGAACCATCAAAATATTTTTTCAGAGCCGCAACACCTGCGTTGATCCACAACAGTGTCGGATCATTGTCAGGGACCAGCGAAGCCCCTGGTTCTATCATGTGACCTTTGGATGCAAAATAATCCAGGAACATTTGACGGACCTGATTTCCGGTGAGTTGTTTCATGTCTACCTCCTGTCTGAAAAAGAGAAAGCTGTATCCGGCTGTCCGGGCTGAATCAAGCAGGGTGTCTGTTTTGACGAGGCTGTGACTCTGCATGAGCCCATTTGCCAGAACTCTGACACTTTCCGGGAAAAGAAAAAGACGTCCTGTTGTCCAGGAACGTCTTGAAACGCGGTACCATCCCGGTTCACCCCTTTTCAGGGATGCACTCGATTGCCCATAACGCTGGCAGCGGCCGGCTCCCAAGCAGCCTTCGGGATGCTGCAGCCGAAGCTTTCACCTGCCGCTTCGTCTCTGTGCCTGCCTGCAATCCGTACTCCTCTTTTTCATCGCCGTATAGAGGGATGGTACCATGCCGGTACTCCGGATGCAACCCTGCGGTGACCGCGGGTTAATGGATGCTGTTGAATGTGCCGCAGCCGGGGACAGCCCGGGTGACGGTCTGTTCAGAATCGGCTCCTGTTCCATGAAATTCTCAGCTGTTTTCCAGGTTCCGGGAATCATCGGAATCAGACTCCAGTGGCTGCAGGGAAATGTATTCCCACAGACGTTCTTTCAATGTCGTCATCCGGTGATTTCTCGTTTTCTGCCGGACTTTGCTTCGAAAGACACCCGGATCCCCAAGAAGAATGAGTTCTTTTTTCGCCCGCGAGATGGCTGTATACAGCAGTTTTTTGCTCAGCATGGCCTGATTCCTGCAGGAAGTGATGCAGTAGACTTTGTCATATTCCGAGCCCTGTGCCTTGTGAACGGATACACACCAGGCATGGGAGAGGTAATAAAGAAAGTCATTGCTGAAATCCACCTCCGTCTCCCCGAAATCAACGGTTATGGTCCGGGTTCGGGAATCGATGCCGGATATCACACCCATATCTCCATTGAAGACATCTTCATCGGGCATGTTCTTCAAAAGCATGACTTTGTCATTCTTGCGAAATGTCACAGGACCTGCCGTCAGCTCCGGGCACCCGGCACGCGGGGGATTGAATACGTTCTGCAGGGCTTCATTGACTGCCTCGATTCCGGCTGCCCCTTTATACATGGGAGCCAGGACCTGGAACCGGTCCGGATCCATCTCCGGATCAACATCCTCCAGGATCGCATCCAGGATCCGCTCTTCGGGAAGATCCAGGTAAGTGACTCCATCTTCCCAGGTGCAGGTCTCTTCATCCCGGATCTCCCTGGCCAGGGTGATGATTCCCGACCCCTCCGACTGCCGCCAGATCCGTTCGAGATGCACAGCCGGGATCCGCCCCGAATCAATCAGGTCCTGGAACACCCTGCCGGGACCCACACTTTCGAGCTGGTCCTCATCGCCGATCATCAGCAGCCGGCAGTCATCGGGCAGTGCCAGGATCAGGCTGGCAAACAGATGTGTATCTATCATGGAGGATTCATCAATGATCAGGATCTGGCACTCCAGCGGATCGGACGGTCCTTTCGCAAATGTATTCTCTTCCAGGTTCCATCTGAGGAGTGAATGGATGGTCCGGGCATCGTTGTCGGACAATGCTGCGAGCCGTTTTGCAGCGCGACCCGTCGGGGCCGCCAGCTGAATGACCATATCGGGATACAGGGACCGGGCAATGGACAGGATTGCCCGGACCACAGTTGTCTTTCCGGTACCTGGACCGCCATTGAGGACCATCACGGAGCGGGAAAAGAATTCACGAATTGCGTCTTTCTGCCGGACATCGTATTCGATTCCAAGTGAAAACTCTGTCTGCCGGATGCGTGTTTCCAGGTCCTTGCTGTCCGGCGGATCCACTTCAAACATGTGATTGGCAATGCCCCGCGCAATTTCCTTTTCCTCGCTGCATAAACCGAAGGGATAAATCCGGCCATTTTCCAGTTCCAGAGCGCCTGCTGTTTCGAGGCGTGCAAGGGCGGCTTCGAATATCTCCGGCTCCAGTCCCTGGACACTGTCCCACATGCGCGCCATGGAGAGCCAGGTGCTTCCGGTTTTCATGGACAACTCTCTTGCATTGCGGAACAGAAGGCCATCGAGGCGCCGCAAGTCATCTTCCCTGAGATTCAGGGCATCCGCAAGTTTGAGAGCGGACTGATACCCGAATCCGTTCACTTCATATAGCGGCCGGAACGGATTCTCATCCAGGACCTTCAGGACATCCTGATAATGATCCTGCAGCAGCGCGATCTGTCTGGGCGCGACTCCCCATTCCAGAAGTTTTATATACGTTTCACTGTCCCCTGCGTAGTCACGCAGTCCCTGGACCAGGATTTCCTGCCTTGCTTTACTGAGACCGGGGACCCTTTGCAGGATCGAGGCATCTCGCCGGATCATTTCCAGGCAGTCTTCACCGAGTGTATCCACCACTATCCTTGCAGTCGCGGTTCCGATTCCCGGAAAGGCTTTCCCGGCCAGAAACCGGATAATGGCTTCGGATTCATCCGGAAGTTTTCTCCGTCCCGTCAGGATCCTGAACTGCCGCCCGAATCTTGGGTGATGAACTTCTTCCCCCGTCAGTTCATATACCTGTTCCTCCTCCGGATCCGCAAGCCGCCCTGCACCTGTGAACGAATGACGGTCTGATTCATCATAGAAAGAGGCAACTACGTATGAACTGGCTTCATTCTGGAAAATGATATGTTCAAGGCGGCCAGTGCGGGTTTCTTCAGGCATGTGTTTCCTCTGGTTCCGGGCTGTTTCCGTTCGAGTCCGGATATCCGGACGCATCAGACCGGTTCAAAGCTGCAGCAATGGTTTGCTGCACAGACCGGCCATTCCGGAATACTTCTTCAATGGTCCCTCCTCCCAGACACCGGTCACCGTCGTAGAATACTGCCTCCTGTCCGGCTGTCACAGACCGTATCCCCTGGGGATACTTCACCAGAGCCGTTGTTTTGTCCAGACACGTCACCTGAACCTCCTGGTCCGGCTGTCTGTATCGGAACTTCGCTGTCAGTTTTTCCGGAATATTCCAGTCATCTGGCACGATCCAGTTGATATCTTCCACAAGGCAGGCATCTGAAAGGAGCCAGTCCTGATGATCGACATGACAGACATACAGCTCGTTTCGCCTGACATCCTTGCCAGCAACAAACCAGGGACCTTTGTGTGCGGTGATATTCAGTCCCTTGCGCTGACCCACTGTGTAATACAGTACCCCCTGGTGTTCTCCCAGTACGTTTCCGCTGTCGATATCCACAATCGGTCCCGGCTTCATGGGAAGATAATTCGAGAGAAACAGCCGGAAATTCCGCTCGCCGATGAAGCAGATCCCGGTGCTGTCTTTCTTGGAAGCTACGGTTTCAAGCCTCAGCGCTTCTGCGATCCGGCGCACCTCCGGTTTGGTCAGACCGCCTATGGGAAACAGCGTTCTGGCGATTTTGTTCTCAGGGACCTGGCAGAGGAAATAGGTCTGGTCCTTGTTCCGGTCCTGGGCCCGGGTCAGCCAGACGAAGCCATCCTCCTGTCTGTTGTTGGCATAGTGGCCTGTGGCCACTGCCTCGAATCCCTGGCTCGTGGCAAAGTCAAAGAAAGAGTCAAACTTGATGTATTTGTTGCAGAGTATATCCGGATTCGGCGTCCGGCCTCTTTCATACTCCTTCAGGAATGTCTGAAACACATGATCCCAGTATTCCTGAATGAAATCAGCCCGCAGCAGTTTCAGCCCAAGATGATCGGCTACAGCCCGGGCATCATTGTAATCCTGCTCCTGGGGGCAGATGTCGTTTGTGAGGTCAGGATTTCCCTCTATGTCGGCATTGGTCAGGGAATCCCAGTTGCGCATGAAACAGCAGGTCACGTCATGTCCTTCCTGCATCAGTTTCCAGGCCGCAACCGCGGAATCCACTCCTCCCGAGAGTCCCACAAGCAATTTCATATCTGTTCCTCCGTTCCATCACTGTTTCTGCAGTGCCAGACATCCGTCAGCAGTCTCTTCCAGCCATCCCGCCGCCATTCCCCGGGTTTGCGAATCCACCCTGCTCAATGCCAGACTGGCCGCCGCTTCCCAAGCCGGTTCTGAAAGTCCGGACAATCCGGCATTTCTCAGGATACAGGGGGATCGGCTATCAAGGTCAGGGAATTGGCGGGTTTCTCTGGTATTCCCTACCATAAAGACATGGAAGGAAGGATACCACATGTTCCTGAACCTTGTATTGCTGCTGATACTCACTGTTTTCATTTTACACAATGTCGCAAAAGCCAGAAAATACACTCTCTTCTCCAGCTGGCACAATCTGTTTGTACCGTTGTATTCAGTTGTCCTGTTTTTCATCACCATGAAGTGGGAGACCGGGGATCTTCAGCTGCTGGCGGTGCTCACACCCATCGCCCTGTTCGCTGGCTGGCTGGAAACCCGGGATGTCCGGATCCGGGAAAGCACCTCCCGGAAAACAGGCAAACGAATCTATGAAATGCGGCGGGGCATCCCCTATACAGCGGGCTGGACATTGACCTTTGTCCTGGGAATCGCCATCCATGCCTGGCAGGCACATGCACAGATCCTGGATATGTTTTCCGAAGCGATCTGGGACAACATTCTGGAAGAAATCAATCCCCTGTCATTGTTTACCACGACTCACGCCTGGTATATCTGGTTTCTGAGTGGCGTTTCTTCCATTGTGTTTCTGGTGATTCTGCGTATCAAAGCCAGAACCATGTCCATTGAACATATTCACAGTGAAGAACTGCCGATATGATCATCCAGTCAGGAGTCAGCCGGAATCAGTCTCCGGTTTGGCTGCAGGAAAGTCTGACAGTCCCGATCACGGATGACCTGCATAAAAAAAGAGCCTTTAGGTGCTTGACCTGAAGGCTTGTTTTCGCATGGTGGAGCGTAGGGGGTTCGAACCCCTGACCTCTACGCTGCCAGCGTAGCGCTCTCCCAGCTGAGCTAACACCCCATGCTATGGTGCCCAGAACCGGACTCGAACCGGTACGACATTGCTGCCGGCAGATTTTGAGTCTGCTGCGTCTACCAATTTCGCCATCCGGGCGGTGCTCATTCATAATACCAAAGCATGCAGGGTGCGTCAACACTGAACAGAGAAAAACCGGAGAACACAGGAAATGGAAAGCCCCCTGCGGGCTGTGAGAGAATCCGGCATCTGCCGGTCCTCTCACCTTCCTCTTTTACTGGACCTTCGTCAGGAATTCAGATCATATACACCTTCCGGTCCTGATATTCCTGCTTTTTCGCTTTGTTGACCTGGCTGAGAGGTCGATAATACCCGGAAACACGAATCCATACCTCTGCTTCTGTCCGACAGACAGGACAGCTTTCCTGTCTGCCGGAAGAAAAGCCATGCCTGGGACAAACCGACCATGTGGGGGAAAATGCAAAGACAGGCAGGAAGCTTTTCTCCTGCAAACGTTTTTCCAGAAGAGCGAGTTCCCGGCTGCCAAGCTTACTGGTGTAGGGGATGCTGAAAAAACAGCCGCCGGAAAAGAACTGCTGCAGTCTCTCCTGAATCCTGACAGCTTCGAACAGGTCATCGGTCGCATCGACAGCCAGCTGGGAGGAATTTGTATAATAGGGAGCTTCGGCAGTACCCGCCGTTCTGATTCCCTGACAAGTCTGCAGATCCAGCTCCGCCAGCCGCTGAGATACACCTTCTGCAGGTGTAGCCATGAGCACAAACCGGTCAAGGCTGTCAGTGATATCTCTGAGAAACTGCAGTACTTTGACTGCAAATGCCTGCCCGCGTCCGGACCTGAGATCCTGGTGGATAAAACATGCATTCTGACAGGCTTCATTCATGCCGATGACACCGATGGCACAATAGCCGTTGTCCAGAGATTCCAGATATCCCTTTGTGCATGGATACAGACCGCTATCGAAAAACCGCCGGATCACCTGCCTGCGTGTTTCCAGGATCCTGGCCGCAAGTCTGGCAGTTTCCTCCAGTTTCCGGAAAAAGCTCTCTTCATCCCGGCTGCTCCAGGCAATCCTGGGGAGATTCAAAGTCACAGCCCCAAGACTGCACCGGCCCCCTTCCCAGGAGAAAAAGCCTTCCATCGGCGGACTGTTTCTTGCAAAGACAGGATTTCCATATCGGGCAGCAGCCTCAAATATTTCGCGTTCCTCTGGACAGGCCCGGTCGATGCGGATCACTGGAATTGGAAAGGGGAACCCCCGGCCTTCTGTATCTCCATCCGCAAGAACGCTGAAGAACGCCTCCCGGATCATCTGCATTTCCGGCTCACAGTCCCCATACCGGATTCCACTGTCAGGGTCCGCCTCCGCATCTTTCCACTCCCGGGGGACACAAAGATCGAATACCACATTGGAGAATGCCGGCTGTGTCCCCCAACGGCTGGGGGTGTTCAGGCCATAGATCAGGGTTTCCATTGCACTCTTGACCTGTTCAGGCCGCAGGCCGTCTTTTTTCACGAAAGGAGCAAGGCAGGTATCAAAATGACTGATCGACTGGGCTCCGGACCATTCATTCTGCATGATGGTAATGAAATTCACCAGCTGGGCACAAAGTGCGTTGAGATGTCTCGGGGGTCGGGAAGATATCTGTCCCCTGACATGGAGCCCCTTTTGAATCAGACCCCGAATGTCCCAGCCTGCACTGCCGGGTGCCAGCATTTCCAGATCATGGATATGGAGCCATCCATCGTTGTGCGCCCGGGCTGACTGTTCATCGAATATGGAACCCAGCCAGTAATGACGGGTCACTTCCCCTGAATTGGAAAGCATCAGCCCGCCCAGAGAGTAGACGGCATCCATTTCCTGACTTCCTGTGGATTCAGGACGCTCGAGATAGGATTTTGTCAGTGAGGCATACCGGCTGGAGCTGTCCTCAAGAGCCCGTACATGTTCTCTCTGTTTCCGGTAAAGAATATAGGCCTTCGCAGCCTCCGCATATCCGGCCAGAGACAGGATCCGTTCTGCACTGTCCTGGATCTGTTCCACAGAAATCCGGCCGTCCGACACTTTGGGCATAAAATCTGCACTCACCCGGAGAGCCAGCATCTGCAGAATGCTGCGGTCGGGAACATCCCCGAGGCTTGCAAATGCCTTTTCCATGGCTTTCATGATTTTTCCCACATCAAATGCCACAGCTGTGCCATCCCGTTTTACCACCTGCCAGTTCACTTCTCCAGCCTCTCTTTCCAGTCTCTGTAGCCGTGTTCATCCATGGGACCGAGGTTTGGATCCACACACTGTTCTGTCCTTTTGTGATTGATGACACGAATGTGATCCGCATCCGCCAGAAGTGCAGCCAGCTGTCCGGGATCCGAATCCTGGAACCAGCTGTCGTCCACTTCCAGAACTGCATCCCAGGATATTTCTGCATTCCCCAGCAGTTTCAGGCTTCTGGTCAGGGGCCCCGGATCAAAGGACTTCAGCCCGGCACTGGCTGCATAGTGTTGCAGGTCGTTGCGGATCTCCAGAGAAACTTCCTGTACAAGTCCCTCCTGCAGACAGCAGGCCAGGGGGTCAGGAAACAATCCGTTGGTTTTGATTCGGACCGGAATATGCTTGTCTTTCAGATCCCTGAGAAAGGAAATCAGACCATTCTGCAGGAATGGTTCACCGCCTGTAATCACGATGCCATCCACAAATCCGCTTCGACGGTCGATCTCCTCCCGGATGCTGCCCGGATCCAGAAGCCGTGCATCTTCCGGCAGCATGATCCGTGACCTCTGTTGACAACCCGGGCAGCGGAAATTACAGCCTGTGACGTGCAGGACCATGGCAAGCCGCCCTGGCCAGGCCCGGGCTGAGAGACGTTCCATACGATAGAACAGGAGCGGCATGCTTTGTGTGTTGGAAGCGACAATCGCATTCTCCACCAGAGCCCGGGTCTGTGACAGAAACAGCGGTGCTTCCCTACAGGGAATCGCCGTCATCAGGTGATTCCACCAGTCACGGCGAATGGCATAAATCTGAGCAATCACGGTTTTCGCAAGATCTGTGGTATAGAGATGACGCAGCCGCTTGTCAGTCCTGGACAGAGAGGATTCTATGTATCCCAGTGCTTCCAGCTTCTGTACATTTTTCGTTACGGTTCCTTTGTCATACTGACCCTGGTTGACGATCTGGTTGGCGGTAATGCCTTCACTTTCATAAATCATCAGCAGGACGGGCAGCTGAGCGTAAGTCAGGTTAAAGGGCTGCAGCTGCCTGTCATAATACTTCTGTGTTGCTCTGGACAGTATATTCAGGTCCAGCAGCAGATCTGTACGAGCATCCATCAGCATTCATTTTACCGGATTCTCTTCCAGTACGGTATGGGCAGAACAACTCCAGAGCGGACTGGGTCATGCGAAAACATAAAAAACAGATCTGTTTTGCGATCACACGAAACAGATCTGTTGAATGAAGGGATGAACCTGCTGTTGTTCACATCGGCTTGGCGTTGACGTTTTCGTCACGCACAATGACATCATGCGCACCGCCTTCCACGATGCTGGTTCCTGAAACAAGGGTGACCTTGGCATTTTCCATCAGTTCCGGAATTGTTAGGCATCCACAGTTGCACATGGTGTGGCGAACCTTTGACAGGGTCAAGCCAACATTTTCCCGGAGGCTGCCGGCATAGGGGACGTAGGAATCCACACCTTCGACAAATGACATCTTTCCTTCGCCACCGACGTCATAGCGCTGCCAGTTGCGCGCACGGGCACTGCCTTCTCCCCAGTATTCCTTCATGTAGTTACCGTTGACTGTGACCAGGTTGTTCGGGGCTTCGTCAAATCTGGCAAAATATCTGCCCAGCATGACAAAGTCTGCACCAAAGGCCAGCGCCAGCGTGATGTGATAATCGTGTACGATTCCACCATCGGAACATACCGGAATGTAGACCCCGGTTTCGCGGTAATACTCGTCACGGGCCTTTGCGACTTCCAGCGTGGCTGTTGCCTGACCCCGGCCAATGCCTTTCTGCTCGCGGGTGATACAGATGGAACCGCCGCCAATGCCGACTTTGATGAAATCGGCGCCGGCTTGGGCAAGAAAGCGGAAACCGTCCGCATCCACAACATTTCCTGCACCGATTTTTACGGTATCTCCATACTGTTCACGGACCCATTTCAGGGTCTCAGCCTGCCAGCAGGAATATCCTTCGGAGGAATCGATGACCAGGACATCTGCTCCCGCTTCCACCAGAGCCGGGATCCGTTCCCTGTAATCCCTGGTATTGACGCCGGCACCGACCACGTACCGTTTGTCGGCATCCAGCAGTTCGTTGGCATATTCCTTGTGGCTGTCGTAGTCTTTTCGGAATACAAAAGACACTAGTTTCCGGTTTTCATCCACGATCGGGAGCTGATTTAGCTTGTGATCCCAGATGATGTCGTTGGCTTCTGACAAGGTGATGCCGTCTTTGCCCACAATCAGCTTTTCGTACGGGGTCATGACATCTTTGACCAGCGTGTTCCGGTCGATCCGCGATTCTCTGTAATCGCGGCTGGTCAGAATTCCCACCAGGGTGCCGTTTCTTTCGCCATTGTCGGTCACCGCCATGGTGGAATGACCGGTCCGGTTGCGAAGGGCAATCACATCCGCAATCGTGGCATCCGGAGAGATGTTGGAATCACTGTCTACAAAACCGGCTTTGGTGCTCTTCACCTGCCGCACCATGGCTGCCTGACGTTCAATGGGCTGCGACCCGTAGATAAAGGCAACACCACCTTCCCTTGCCAGGGCACAGGCAAGCTCCGGTCCGGACACCGCCTGCATAACGGCGCTGACCAGGGGAATTTTCATGGTAATGGCCGGTTTTTCTCCTTTTGAGAATTTCACCAGGGGTGTGGAGAGGTCAACATGATCAGGGGTGCAGTCAGGTCCGGTGTATCCGGGGACCAGAAGATATTCACTGAAGGTGCGGGATGGTTCTTTAAAGAATTTTGCCATGGTTCCTCCTTTTTGTTCCAGCTGTTTTACTGATTATCATAAAAGGCCGCCGGCAGTCCGTCAAGGATGTCGGCGGATTCAAGTCTTGTGTGCAGGTCAGCCGCCAAGCTGGCAGATCACAACGGAATACGGCGCGATCACAAGATTGCTGGTATATTCCTGGTTTGAATCTCCATTGTCAAACAGGACATGACCGAGTTCATGGATATCATACTGGAACCAGGAGCCGGTCGGGTTGAGAAAACTGATCAGGCTGTCTGCATCCTTGCTGGTTCGATACACCAGACACTGTCCGCTGATGGTCTCAAATTTCACCTGATTTGCGATTTCCTGGGCAGTCCGCAGCCGCAGGGAGGGATGCTGCTTCCGGATTTCAATCAGTCGCCTGGTATCCCGTACGATGCTGCTGTGCCGGTCCCTGCGGTGATAATCCATCTGATTGATGTTGTCGCCGCGATTATAGGTATTTCCGACGCCTTCTTTCGTCCGGCCGAATTCCTGTCCGGCATGAAGGAATGGTACACCCTGCGAGAGCAGAACCACTGCATTCGCAAACACCTGCCGCTTGTCGCGAAGGTCACTGCCTTCGCCATGACAGGCGACTTTGTTTTTGTCCCACAGCGTGTGGTTATCATGGCATTCCACGTAATTGATGGCTTTTTCCGGGGAATCATACCGGTGCTCGTTGCAAGAGGCTGCCATGACATTCATGACATCAGACATTGCCCCGATGTTGCCGCTTGCAAACCCTTTCTGGCCGAGGTCTCCGTTTGAGCCCCGGATGGTATCCCGGAACCGGTCGGAGAAATGACCGACGTCAGGCATCTTTGCCTGGTTCTCCTGCGTGGCCCGGATTTCAGGAGGGACAAAGCTGGGCATATTCCAGCCTTCGCCATACACCATAAAGCCGGGTTTGATCCTGCGGCATTCTGCCGCGATTTCATTCATGAGGTTCACATCGAGGATCCCCATCAAATCGAAGCGGAAGCCATCGACGTCATACAGTTCCACGATTTTTCGGCAGGTGTCCACAAAGTACCTCCGGCTCATCATGGGCTGCGTGTCAATATCGTTACCGCAGAACGATCCGTTGGAAAACTCGCCGTTCTGGTTCATCAGAAAATAGTAGAACGGAACAAGACGCTCCAGGGCGAACTCTCCTTTGTTGTACACATGATTGAACACGAGGTCCAGATTGACCCGCAGACCCGCTTTATGCAGTTCATGGACAAGACCGGCGAATTCCTGAACCCGTTCTGCTCCGCGGTCCGGATTGAGGGAATACGACCCTTCGAGGGTCCGGAAATGCATGGGATCATACCCCCAGTTGTAATAGAGCCTGGGATGCGATTCATCCACACTGCCGAAATCGAACACCGGCAGGAGCTGAACATGTGTCACACCGAGGGTTTTTAAATAGGAAAACCCGGTCCGTCGGCTGCATGTCGTGGGACTTTCCTCGGTGAATCCCCGGAATGTGGAGGGATGCTGGACCCCTATGTTGTTCGCGCTGGTCATATCCCGGACACTGGCTTCATATATGATCGCATCTGTATTGCTTTCCAGCGGCGGCAGAGGAATCCGGTCAGGAAGATTCAGGGTGGAGGGATCAACAACGATGGAATACTTGCCGTTGATGCCGCCAAAGAATGAATAGGGGTCCACAGATTCCTGCCACTTTCCGTTGCAGCGGATCATGAAGGAATACCTTGCCTCGTTCCAGTCACCTGGAATACTGGCTTCAAACACCCCATTGAGTTTCCGTTCCAGTTCCTGGCTCACAGAACGGGATCCCTGTCTCAGCGAAACAATGATCCGATGAGCCGTGGGGGCCCACAGGCGGAACACAACGGCTTCTTTTGAATATACGGGGCCCAGTTCACCATCAAAGTCATAGTCTGACGCAAACTTCGGCGTTTTTGTAATATGCGAATAAACGGCTGGTGTCTTCTGACAGTGTTCATCGTATACATAATATTCCTCTCCCACTTCGATTGGTTCCCGGGGAGTCAGAACGGAATGTACATAGCCGTTCGGCAGTTCAGATCTGGTCACCAGGTCCAGTTCAATGATCCGGTCTCTGGAGTCCTTCAGGTGATAAAAGCGGCTTTTACCGCCAAAAAAATTATTGGATTTATAAATATTTACTTTGTCAAAATCGTCAAAATACGCTTCAAATGGTTCACGCATTCGCATGGATTGTTACCTCCCACAGACAGTTCAATGATAACACGTCATATCGTTACGACGAAACCGACGTAGACAGACATTCTAAATATTCCAATTTATGACACGATAAACAGCATTTATCCGGGATATCTCAAATCGATGAATCATTACCCCTGGATTTGTATCCCGGTTTCCTCTATTTGCAGACCCTGTTCCCGCTGGCTGGATACGGTATACTGATACAGGAACTGACTGCAGAACCGGGATCAGTCGTGCAGTCGGTCCGGAACATACTGAGAGGAGTCTGGTTATGAGAATTGAAGAAGATGTACTGGGAACAATAGAAGTAGCAGATGGCTGTTACTGGAAGTCGCAGACCCAACGGTCTCTGGAAAACTTTCCGATCGGGAAAGAAAAAATGCCCGAACCACTGATTCGTGCCTTCGCATTGCTGAAACTGAGCTGTGCAAGGGCAAATCTGCGTTCAGGCATCATCACTTCTTTCCAGGAAGCAGCCATTGCCCATGTTTGCCGACGAATCCTGGACGGAGAGCTCAGGGATCAGTTTCCTCTGTCTGTCTGGCAGACGGGATCCGGCACACAGACCAACATGAATCTCAATGAAGTCATCACCACGCTGGGAAACCAGTTTGCGGGGACTGACATACTTCATCCAAATGATGTGGTCAACGCTTCCCAGAGCAGCAATGACACGTTTCCATCCGCCTTGCATATTATGGCAGTCATGGAAATCAAAGACCGCCTGCTGCCTGCACTGGAAACAATGGCAGAGTGTCTGCGCACCCTGGAATCGCGGTTTGCGGGAATCATAAAAATCGGCCGTACCCATCTGCAGGATGCCACTCCCCTGTATCTCTCCGGAGAGGTTTCGGGATGGCGCAGCATGATCGAGCATTCACAGCATCAGATTCTCGATACTCTGCCCTATCTGCAGGAACTGGCAATCGGAGCCACAGCTGTCGGTTCCGGAATCAACTCCCCGGAGGGATTCGATGCACTGTTCTGCCGCATTCTGAGCCAGGAAACCGGTATAGACTTCCGACCGGATCCCAATAAATACCATGCCCTGACCTCCAAAGACGCCTGTGTGTTTCTGTCAGGAGCCCTGAAGGGACTGGCAGCCAACCTGATGAAGATCGCGAACGATATCCGCTGGCTGGCCTCCGGTCCAAGATGCGGGATCGGGGAACTCATCATCCCGGCAAATGAGCCGGGGTCCTCCATCATGCCCGGCAAGGTGAATCCGACACAGTGCGAAGCCGTAACCATGGTGGCTCTTCAAGTCATGGGCAATGATGCGTCTGTCGGCATGGCTGCCAGTCAGGGAAATTTTGAGCTGAATGTGTTCATGCCTCTGATAGCGGAAAACCTGTGTCAGTCCATCCGTCTTCTTGCAGATGCATCCGATTCCTTTACCCGGCGCTGTCTGTCAGGGCTGGAAGCCAACCGTCCTGTCATCGAATCCAATCTGGAGAACAGCCTGATGCTCGTGACTTGCCTGAATCCTGTGATTGGGTACAAGAAAGCCGCCCGGGCGGCCCGGACGGCGCATGAACAGGGTATTACGCTGAAGGAAGCCATACTGTCCCTTGGATATCTCTCGGGTGAAGAATTCGATGAATATGTGCAGCCGGAGAAAATGGTGCATCCTCTGTCGTGAGTGCTTTGCGGGCTTTCAGAGAATCGGACTGAACAGTTTCAGGACATCGCGGTAAAAGCGTACAGATCCTTTGACAGCCTGGCATTCAGCCATCGTCACTTCATGTGAGACTTCGAACATGGATTCGAAGTCTTTTTTGATTTCCCGAATACAGTCGGTTTTACGCATCCAGATGCCACACTCGTAATTGATGTAATAAGACCGGCTGTCCATGTTGACTGTTCCGACCAGGGCGTTTTCGTCGTCGCTCAGGCATACTTTTCCATGAATGAATCCAGGTGTATATTCGTATATTCTGACGCCTGCCCGTATCAGAGGTTCGAAATTGGATCGGGTGACCGCATAGACCATTTTCTTGTCCGGGATACCAGGAACGAGAATACGGACATCCACACCGTTGGCTGCCGCCAGTTTGATGGTTGCGATCATTTCCGCATCTATGACCAGGTAGGGAGTCGTGATCCACAGATATTTGTTGGCAAGATTGAACATATTCATATGCATGTTTTTGCCGGTATCGTTTTCATCAGTGGGGGCATCGAAGAAAGGAATCACGAATCCGGTCTGTTCCGGGTTCCGGAATTCTGTGTCCGGGAGAACATAATCCGCATACCGTGTATTCCGGGCAGCCTGGTAGTTCCAGATCTGCAGGAAGGAAATCGTAAACTGTTCCACTGCCTTGCCTCTGACTTCTATTCCCATGTCTTTCCAGTAGCCGAACCGTTTTTTCATATTGACGTATTCATCCGCGATATTGATACCGCCGGTAAAGGCCGTCTTTCCGTCAATGACAATGATTTTTCTGTGATCCCGGTTGTTCATCTGCATCGCCAGCTGTGGTTTGAGCGGATTGAAGACATGTGTCTTGATTCCCTGAGACTCCAGCCACTGGTCGTAGTCAGGCTGCATATGGGTAAAGGCACCAAAATCGTCGTAGATGAATCGGACATCGACGCCTTCTTTCGCCTTTTCAATCATGACTTTGAGAATGGAATCCCACATACGTCCATTGTCGAGAATGAATGTTTCGACAAAAATAAACTTCTCTGCCCTGGCCATTGCCTCAATGATTGCCTGGCATTGTTCCTGTCCGGTTGGAAAATAACGGACCTGGCAATGTTCATAGACCGGAAAAAATCCATTGGTCCAGGCCATGGAAACCATTTTATCCAGAACCTGATCTTTGCCGGTGGCTTTGAGGGTCTGCATGTTCTGTCGGGCATATTGTTTATAGTCTGCATATGCCTGGCGGTCTTTGATCATCAGTGCCTTGGGTATTTTCTTGGAGCCGAAAAGCAGATACAGAATTCCGCCAAAGACCGGAAGGGCGAGGATGACAAAAATCCAGAGCAGACGGGAACTGGAGTCCTGATCCTTCCCGGCTATGACGATGGCGACAATGGCTGAGAGAATCACCATCAGGTAATAAATCAGAATAAACTGCCTGGAGAAATAAAACAAAAACAGGAGCAGTATCAGTGCCTGAATGATCAGACCGGATACAACATAAAATGCCTTGGATTTGAAGAAACGGATTATTTTTTTCACAGGACCTCCTTTCCGCATGCTGTCCTTCCATGGATCTGTCGGCTCTGTGAGATCTGTCCGCCTTTCTGTACCTGTCCGGCGCATCCTCTTGCGAATTGCTGAAGTCCGGATGGTCAGGCTGATGAAGGCTTGAGAACAGCTGTAAGCTGCAGTTCAGCGAGCTTCACATCAAGATACAAAGAAAGCCACCTTCCCGTAAGGAAAGCGGCTGTCTGAGTGGCCATTTGTTATTTTTGCCTTTCGGCTATCGTCACCGTCTCTGAGCTTGACTTCTGTGTTCGGGATGGGAACAGGTATTTCCTCAGCACTGTGATGACCACATCTTCCGGAATCGTCTTTTCCAGGTCGCTCCCTGAAAACCATACTCGATATGTCTTCCGTTTCCTGTCTTTCCGCAAAGCTGCGGGCTTCTTCTTTAGATCAAGTCCTCGACCGATTAGTGCCAGTCAACTCCATGCATCTCTGCACTTCCATCCCTGGTCTATCCACCTCGTAGTCTTCAAGGGGTCTTACTTCTCTTTTAGAATGGGAGATCTCGTCTTGGGTCCGGCTTCGTGCTTAGATGCTTTCAGCTCTTATCCGTTCCCTGCTTGGCTACCCAGCTCTACCATTGGCATGATAACTGGTGCACCAGCGGCAGGTCCATCCCGGTCCTCTCGTACTGAGGACAGCTTCCCTCAGATCTCCGACGCCCACAACAGATAGGGACCGAACTGTCTCACGACGTTCTGAACCCAGCTCGCGTACCGCTTTAATGGGCGGACAGCCCAACCCTTGGAACCGAATCCAGCTCCAGGATGCGATGAGCCGACATCGAGGTGCCAAACCTCGCCGTCGATGTGAACTCTTGGGCGAGATCAGCCTGTTATCCCCAGGGTAGCTTTTATCCGTTGAGCGACGGCCCTTCCATTCGGCACCGCCGGATCACTAATCCCGACTTTCGTCCCTGCTCCAGTTGTCTCTGTCGCAGTCAGGCACGCTTCTGCATTTGCACTCTTCAGTTGGTTCCCATCCAACCTGAGCGTACCTTTGGGCGCCTCCGTTACTCTTTGGGAGGCGACCGCCCCAGTCAAACTGCCCGCCTGGCACTCTCCCCTGTCCCTCTCGGCACACGGGTTAGGGCCCCATACATCCAGGAGTGGTATCCCACCGGCGACTCCACCAATACTTGCGTACTCGCTTCCAAGTCTCCCACCTATCCTGTACATGGCTGTCCAGGACCCAATACCAGGCTGCAGTAAAGCTCCATGGGGTCTTTCCGTCTAGTTGCGGGTAACCTGCATTTTCACAGGTACTAAGATTTCACCGAGTCTGCTGCCGAGACAGCGCCCAAATCGTTACACCTTTCGTGCGGGTCAGAACTTACCTGACAAGGAATTTCGCTACCTTAGGACCGTTATAGTTACGGCCGCCGTTCACTGGGGCTTCGGGTCACTGCTTCACCTCGCGGTTCACAGCTTGCCTTAACCTTCCAGCACCGGGCAGGTGTCACCCCCTATACTTCGCCTTGCGGCTTCGCAGGGAGCTGTGTTTTAGTTAAACAGTCGCTTGGGCCTTTTCACTGCGGCTCTTTCGAGCGCCCCTTCTTGCGAACGTACGGGGCCATTTTGCCGAGTTCCTTGGCAACAGTTCTCTCGCTCACCTTCGCATCCTCTGCGCGCCCACCTGTGTCGGTTTTGGTACGGGCCGTATATGCATTTCCACTAGAAGCTTTTCCTGGAAGCTGACTCGATGCGCTTCGCTACTCGCTTTCCGCTTTCGCTTACCCGTCACGCTCTGGTTTCCGTATCCGGATTTGCCTGGATACCACCTGCTTCGCTTGGCCCTCAATCCAGTAAGAGGGTCGCATCTGCCTTCTCCGTCACTCCTTCGCTCCATATACGGGTGCAGGAATCTCCGCCTGCTTTCCATCCGCTGCGCCTTTCGGCCTCACGTTAGGTCCCGACTTACCCAGGGCGGACGAACCTTCCCCTGGAATCCTTGGGCTTTCGGTGTGCAGGATTCTCACCTGCATCTCGCTACTCACACCGGCATTCTCTCTTCCATGCTGTCCATATGCCGTCTCCGTCATACTTCTTCCTGCATGCAACGCTCCCCTACCACATATACTTCCATATACATCCGCAGCTTCGGTACCTGGCTTAAGCCCCGGTACATTTTCGGCGCAGGGCCACTCGACTAGTGAGCTGTTACGCACTCTTTCAAGGATGGCTGCTTCTGAGCCAACCTCCTAGCTGTCCGTGCGTCCCCACATCCTTTTCCACTTAGCCAGTATTTTGGGACCTTTGCTGGCGGTCTGGGCTCTTTCCCTCTCGACCATGGACCTTATCACCCACAGTCTCACTGCCGGATTCCTCCCAGTCGGCATTCGCAGTTTGATCGCATTCAGTACCCCGGGATGGGGCCATCATGCGTTCAGTGCTCTACCTCCGTCTGTCATCCTCCGACGCTAGCCCTAAAGCTATTTCGGGGAGAACCAGCTATCTCCGGGTTCGATTGGAATTTCTCCCCTAGCCACAGGTCATCCGCTAACTTTTCAACGGTAGTCGGTTCGGTCCTCCACAGAATTTCACTTCTGCTTCAACCTGCCCATGGCTAGATCACCCGGTTTCGGGTCTGCTCCATACTACTCTTAACGCCCTCTTAAGACTCGCTTTCGCTTCGGCTCCGTCCTTTCCGACTTAACCTCGCACCATGGAACAACTCGCCGGTTCATTCTACAAAAGGCACGCCATCACCCTTTGACGGGCTCTGACTTCTTTTAGGCACACGGTTTCAGGTTCTCTTTCACTCCGCTCCCGCGGTTCTTTTCACCTTTCCCTCACGGTACTCGTTCTCTATCGCTCACACTGTATATTTTGCCTTGGCGGATGGTCCCGCCTGCTTCCGACAAGATTTCTCGTGTCCCGCCGTACTCAGGATCCCGTCTCATGCGTCACACACTTCGCTTACGAGGCTTTCACTCTCTCTGGCTGTACTTCCCTGTACATTCTGCTGTGTCTTTCCCACTCTTATGACGGTCCTACTACCCCGGATCTCTCCGGTTTGGGCTTTCTCCCCTTTCGCTCGCCGCTACTCGGGGAATCACTGTTGTTTTCTTTTCCTCCGGGTACTTAGATGTTTCAGTTCCCCGGGTACCTCTCCCTTTCGGGATGACAGCCTTCTGGCTGCCGGGTTCCCCCATTCGGACACCGACGGGTCTTTGCCTCCTTACGGCTCACCGTCGCATTTCGCTGTTTGGCACGTCCTTCTTCAGTACAGTGTGGCCAGGCATCCTCCCTGCGCCCTTCCTTGCTTGATCTGATTCTCTCAAACGTTTTCGTGCTTTCTTCGAGATATTTTTCTCAGAACTGTTTCTTCACTGTTCTTTTCTTTCTCTCAGTTTCTTCTGTTTTCTCCACAACTTTACTTCAGACCTTCTGTTGTCTTTCATATCGTTGTACGGTTTTCAAAGATCGACCCTGGAAGACACTCTTCCAAAACCGGACAGGAACCACTCTGTTCTTTTCCTTTTCCCCTGTACTTTCTCCTTAGAAAGGAGGTGATCCATCCCCACGTTCCCGTAGGGATACCTTGTTACGACTTAACCCCAGTCATCGATCCTGCCTTCGACGGCTCACTCCTCTTATGAGGTCATGCCACCGGCTTCGGGCATTACCGACTCCCATGGTTTGACGGGCGGTGTGTACAAGGCCCGGGAACGTATTCACCGCGGCATGCTGATCCGCGATTACTAGCGATTCCAACTTCATGGAGGCGGGTTGCAGCCTCCAATCCGAACTGGGACGGCTTTTATGAGATTCGCTCGACATCCCTGTCTCGCTGCTCTTTGTAGCCGCCATTGTAGTACGTGTGTAGCCCAGGCCATAAGGGGCATGATGATTTGACGTCATCCCCGCCTTCCTCCGGTTTGTCACCGGCAGTCTGGCATGAGTCCTCAGCTTTTCCTGTTAGCAACATGCCACAAGGGTTGCGCTCGTTGCGGGACTTGACCCAACATCTCACGACACGAGCTGACGACAACCATGCACCACCTGTGTGGATGTTGACCTCCGATGCATCTCTGCATCTTCGCATCCCATGTCAAGGCCTGGTAAGGTTCTTCGCGTTGCTTCGAATTAAACCACATACTCCACCGCTTGTG
>OFHA01000806.1_pt1 | contig 25105 bp, 26 predicted proteins | sample 1521891 | NCBI WGS metagenome assembly OFHA01 (sample SAMEA3504089, study PRJEB24116) | mouse gut metagenome | biome: mouse gut; feature: mouse-associated habitat; material: faeces | place: Denmark | collected 2011
GCACAATACGCAACTGGAGGGAGGTTAGGTGTGAGACTATGTCAAATGTAATCGTAAAAGAAAACGAGACTTTGGATAGCGCTTTACGCAGATTCAAAAGAAACTGTGCAAAAGCTGGTATTCAGCAGGAAATTCGTAAGAGAGAACATTACGAAAAGCCAAGCGTAAGACGCAAGAAGAAATCCGAAGCGGCAAGAAAGCGTAAATATAATTAAGAATTAAAAAGAACTCCATGTATCTGGTAACAGATGCATGGAGTTCTTTTATTGTTTTTTACAGGAAGTATACTGTCACACTAAGGAGTGAAAGTGTCTGCTGCCAGCTGTTTCAGGATGGTTCCGGCATCAAGGGCAATACAAATGGACTGCTTCTTAATTTCTGCCGGAACGCAGGTCTCTGCCAGATTGATGCATATATAAAAGGCATTGGGATTGTGGTATGTCATCTGCCAGAATGGATATTTGATAATTCCAGGTGTATTATTTCCAACGCCCAGTTCCAGATACAGAATGTTTCTGTTTTCCTGGCGGTGTAAAAAGTCCTGATACCGGCCTGCCGCGTCATGCCAGCCTTCATCTTCCACAAAGGTGCTGTCGGATCGCAGGTTCATGGACATGGGTGCGCCGCAGAAGGGACAGTGGGGGATTAATTCAGATGGAACGCGCATGTTCTGCTGCAGAGAAACCATTCTACTGATGATGATTTCATTGTCGTATGTTTTATTGTGGCAGGGCCTGGAACACTGCCACAGTCCATAATCACCCTGAGTATAAAACAGTCTCTGCTTATCAAAACCGGATTTTTGAAAACAATGGTCCACGTTTGTGGTCAGAACAAAGTAATCTTTGTGCTGTATCAGACTGTATAAATCATGATAAACAGTTTCCGGTGGATTCCGGTAACGGTTGATATATACATAGCGGCTCCAGTATGCCCAGTATTCCTCCGGTGTCTCATAGGGATAGAAGCCTGCCGAATACATGTCCTGAAAACCATAAGTTTCCATGAAGTCTGAAAAATGATCCTCAAAACGTTTTCCGGAATAAGTAAAACCTGCAGATGCAGACAGTCCTGCTCCGGCCCCAATCAGAATGGCCTCAGCATGTTGGATTTTCTGCCTGAGATTTTTGATTTCCAGCATATATTCCGGGTCTCTGTGAGCAGATGTTATTACTGCATTTTTGACATCCATGAAAAGTCACCTCCAAAAGATTCCTGCCGATATCATAAAGATTTTAGTGCGGTTGGGAAAATTATTCGGTCACAACAGAAATTCTCTGCTGAATATGAATTCCGTTTAATGCTTCATCAATCATGGCAATGGCATAGTCAGCGTAGCTGATAACGCTTTCACCTCTGGAGTTTAAGGTCAGTTCTTCACCGCTCAGAATGTATTTTCCGGTTCGGGGGCCTTCCGGCTGAAAATCTCCGGCGGGACTGAGGTAAGTCCATTTTACGTCTGTTCTGGTGCGAAGTTCATCAAGTGCCTGACCCATGCTGGAAGCCAGGGGACGGAATATTTCCGGAAAGTCAGCTTTGTCCATTACCTGCATGGTATGTTCCGGGTTTGTATACAGGCTGCCTGCACCGCCGACTACAAGAAGCCTTGTTTCTCTGTCCTTTACCAGATCACAGAGATGCTTCAGAGAAGTGCTGTGCTGCGGAAGAGTTTCCGGTGTCCATGTTCCGAAGGCATCAATGACCACGTCGAAGTCCTCCAGATCGGAAGGGGTCAGGTGAAACAGGTCTTTTCTGATAACATGAGAGGCTGCTGACTGATTTTCCCCGCGCACAACTGCGGTGACGTCAATCCCCCTTGCAGCGGCTTCTTTTACGAGTAATTTTCCAACTTTTCCATTTGCACAGATTACTGCGATTTTCATAATTTTGGTCCTCCTGATTTTTATTTTTGCAGATTGTCTTTTCCCGCCTGCAGGATTATAATAGTGCCGTAGGGACAAAAGGTAAAGAATGCACTTTTATGTGCCATAGTTACCGGAAAGAAACGATTGTGAAGAAATGGGGATTTGTATGGGAAAAAATTTACCTGCCTGTCCGGTGGAAACTACCTTAATGCTTATCAGTGACCGATGGAAGGTGCTGATTATCCGTGATTTGCTGGACGGTACAAAACGATTTGGGGAATTGAAGAAATCTGTTGGAGATATATCTCAGAAAGTTTTAACAGCAAACCTGCGCTCCATGGAAGAATGCGGCCTGCTTACGCGAAAGGTATTTCCAGAAGTGCCGCCGCGGGTGGAATACACTCTTACGGAAACAGGTTACAGCCTGAAGCCGGTTCTGGATGCCATGATGGAGTGGGGAACCGCATATAAACAGAAAAGCAGCAATTAAGAAATCAGCAGGAAAACCAGTCAGGGTTTTTCTGCTGGTTTTTTCTTCTACAGGAAATTCCTCTGGATTTCCTGTAGAAGAAAAAACAATGATGCGAAGCTCGCGGGGGCGATGTTTATTGCTGCGCAATCCGCTCGCGCGCGGAGAATGCGCTATGCGCATTATTTTTTCTTTTGCAGAAAGATTTTGTTATATCAGGTCACAGTCATATTTCCCCAGGCCTGTACATATATATGAAATCAGGAAGCGAGGAGGACAACTTATGGAGGAGATTATCAGTGTGGTTCCCGGACCATTGAAAGAACTCTGCCGGAGAAGTTTTGAGGAAGGCAGAGAGCCGGAAGAATTCCGGCTGCGTACGGGACAGCCTGTGATGGTGCTGGACCAGGGCGGAGAGTGGTACTGGGGCAGAGACGGACAGACAATTCAGAGATGTTCCAAAAACAGCTATATCTGGACGAAGCAGGATATGAAAGAAACACTGGCCAGGATGAGCCAGTATTCCATGTATGCGCTGGAAGAAGAAATCCGCAGCGGATTTTTCACCATAGAGGGCGGGCACAGAATTGGCGTGGTGGGGAAAACGGTCTGTGAACATGGAAAAATCCTTACCATCCGCAATATATACAGCCTGAATGTCCGTGTGGCAAGACAGAAAAAAGGATGTGCCGCCAGAATAATTCCATGGCTGGTACAGGAGGGAAGTATTTACAATACACTGATACTGTCACCGCCTGGAGTGGGAAAGACCACCATGCTCCGGGACTGTATCCGATTGTTGTCAGAGGGGACGCCGCAGCTTCCGGGACAGAAAGTGGGAGTGGTGGACGAGCGAAGCGAACTGGCAGCCAGTTTTCTGGGAATGCCTCAGAATGATCTGGGAATGCGGACAGATGTGCTGGATGCCTGCCCAAAGGCAGAGGGGATGCGACTTCTGGTACGCAGCATGTCTCCCAGGATTCTCGCAGTGGATGAGCTGGGCAGCAGGGAGGACTGCCTGGCGGTGGAAGAAGCTCTTCATTGCGGCTGTCGGATTCTGGGTACCATGCATGTGGGCAGCATGGGAGAACTGAGGGAAAAAATGTATTTTTCCCAGTGGCTGGAGCGGGAATTTTTTGAGCGTTTTGTGTTTTTAAGTCCGGGAGAGAAAGGGGAGAGAAGGTTTTCCGTATACAATGGAAAACTTGAAAAATTATGTTAAAACTGGCAGGAAGCCTTCTGGTAATTGCAGCATCTTTTTTGTATGGATGGAAATTGAATGAAGAACTTCGGGAGCATGTGGTACAGCTGGCAGGCATGAAGGAAATGCTGCTGATGCTCCGGGGAGAAATTTCCTATGCCAGAACACCTTTGAAAGAAGCATTTCGGCAGGTGGCTTCCCAGGGAAAAGAACCCTTTTCTTCCTTTCTGCTGAAAGCGGCGGAGGGACTGGACGGGACAGAGGACAGCATGGGAACATTCTGGAGCAGGCTGGTGGACCAGGAGGCAGGTAACTTTTATTTTACCAGAGAAGAACTTGGGCTTTTCAAACGGGCAGGGGAGAATTTTGGATATCTGGATACCCGGATGCAGTTAAAGAATCTGGAACTTTATATGGAGCAGACCGAAGGACTGCTCCGGAAAGCCCAAAAAGAACTGGAGGACAGGCAGAAGGTAGCCAGAATCTTAAGCCTGACCTGCGGCCTGTTTCTGGTAATTCTGCTGATTTAGCGGTGCGGAGGAAACTATGAGTATAAGTTTGATTTTTAAAATTGCAGCGGTTGGAATACTGGTTACTGTGCTGAGTCAGGTGTTAAAGCACAGCGGAAGGGAAGAACATGCCTTTCTGACCAGCCTGGCAGGACTTTTGATTGTGCTGTTCTGGATTGTGCCTTATATCTATGAGTTATTTGAAACCATGAAGAATCTGTTTGCCCTGTGAAACAGGAAGCAGAACGTATCAAAAATACGGAAATGCAAAAAGGTGCGGGAGCAGAAAATGGATATTTTAAAAATTGCAGTTCTTGGTATTGTGGGAACTTTGCTGGGAATTATGCTGAAAGAGCAGAAAAAAGAATATGAGCTGTTTGCCACTCTGGGCGTGTCACTGTGCATTTTTTATTTTATCATGTCTAAACTGGAACTGGTGCTGTCCGTAATCAGCCGGATGCAGGATTATGTGAAACTGGATTCAGGCTATCTGGCAATCCTGATCAAAATGATTGGAATTACCTATGTGGCGGAGTTTTCCTCCAACCTCTGCAAAGATGCGGGGTATCAGACAGTGGCAGGCCAGATTGAGATGTTTGGAAAACTGTCCATTCTGGTAATCAGTATGCCGGTGCTTCTGGTGCTGCTGGAGACCATCGGGGAGTTTTTAAGTTGAAAAGGTTTGGGTGATGAGATTGGGAAAAAAAGTATGGCTGTGTATTCTCTGCTTTTTCTGGTGGTTTTTTCTGGCCTGCGGGGAGGTTTACGGTGCGCAGAAGACGGAAGAGACGAAAGGATTTTACAATATGGAACAGGAAGATGCTTACGGAGCAAAAAGACAGGAAGAATCGGAGGAATTTTATCATGAAGAGACAGGAAAGGAGGCGCAGGAACTGGAGGATACACTGGATTCTTACCTTGCGGAACTGGATTTTTCAGAGATAGACTCCGTATTGAAGGGGCAGGAGAGCACCCGGCATCTGGATTTTCAGGAACTGGTCCGGAAGCTGACTGACGGGGAAGAACCGGACAGGGGATGGATACTGAAAGAGATTGCAGAAGCGGTATTTGCGGAAGTTGCAGCCTTTCGGGGCACACTGGTTCAGATTATGCTGCTGTGTTTTGTATTTGCCATTCTCTGTAATTTCGCAGACGTATTTGAAAATCCCGCGGTCACAGAACTCAGCTTTTATCTGGTCTATATGCTGCTGTTTGTCCTTCTGATGAAATCGTTTTTTATTCTCCGGGATGTGTCTGCCCAGGTCATTGATGAAATGATGGTTTTTCTGAAAGTGATGATCCCCACGTTTACCATGAGCATGACATTTTCCGGCCAGATTACCACTGCAGCAGGATTTTATGACATGACTTTTCTGCTGATTTACGCAATGGAATGGCTGCTGCGGGTAATGATACTTCCGGCGGTACAGATTTATATGGTGCTGGAGCTGATGAATTACCTTACGGAGGAAGATTTTCTTTCCCGGATGACAGAACTCTTAAAGTCCGGTATTGTCTGGGTGATGAAACTGCTGTTTACTGTTGTGGTTGGGATCAATGTGGTGCAGAATCTGCTGACCCCGGTGATTGACACGTTTAAAAGCAACCTGATTGCCAAAACAGCAGGAATGCTGCCGGGCCTTGGGGCTTCCGTCAATGCGGTGACGGAAATTATGGTAGGTTCCGGAATTATCATCAAAAACGGGATCGGACTGGCGGCCGTGCTGGTGCTGCTGGTACTCTGTGCCGGGCCTCTGATTAAAGTGGGCGTCATGACTTTTCTGTATAAACTGCTGGCAGCTGTAATGCAGCCGGTGTCGGACAGGCGGATGACAGGCTGTATCAGCAGTGCGGGAGAGAGCGGCAGGCTGCTGGGAAAAGTGGTGGTGACCACTACCATGATGTTTCTGGTAGCTGTGGCCATGATTACGGCGGCCACGACGTTCCGCTATTAGCTGCAGCCATTGAGACGGATATGTTTACGGAAAGGAACATGCTATGGATATTATTTACGGATGGATAAAAAATATCATATGCTTTTATATTTTTATTACAGTTATACTTCACCTGCTTCCAAAGGAAAATTATCGGAAATATGTGCGTTTTTTTACCGGTATGCTGCTGGTCATACTGGTGATGAATCCGGTACTGTCCCTGCTTGGAAAAGAAGAACTGATTCTGCAGAAAATCAGTCAGACCAGATTTTTTCAGGAACTTGACAATCTGAAAATGGATACGCAATATCTGGAACAGAGTCAGAAAAAGATCTATATGCGGGAATATGAGCGGGCCATTGCCATGGATATTAACGGGATGGCGGCCAGAAAACAGTTAAATTCCCTGCGGACGGAGGTACATCTGTCCGGAGAATATCAGGTGGAGTCCGTCACCATGGAGCTTAAGCATGACCGGGAAGATGAGTTTTCTCTGGGAGAAAAGAGTTCCGGGACGGAAGCAGAAGACAGTGCAAAGGTACAGGAATTCCGGAAAGAACTGATGGAATTTTATCAGTTAGAAGAGGGGCAGATTGAAATTGCCCTGCAGGGAGGATGAAAAGAATGAAGAAAAAAGAGTGGTTTTCTCCGGAAAAATTAAAGGGAATCCCCAAAAATCAGCTTTTAATCGGGGGTCTGGCGGGAGTGCTTCTTCTGGTTATTGCGCTGCCCACAGAACAGAAAAAACAGCAGGAAACGGAACTTTCTCAGGGAAAGGAAAGCGGAGTGGAACAGCCGGCCGCAAATTACAGCGGTTATGAAAAGGAGCTGGAGCGGAAGCTGGAGGAAATTCTGACGGCCATGGAAGGGGTCGGGAAAGTGGAGGTTATGATTACCCTGCAGGATAATGGGGAGCAGGTTCTGGAAAAAGATATATCCCGGAACAGCCAGGAAGTCACCGAAGAAGGAGAAGTAAAACGAAACACATATGAAAGCCAGTATCAGGAGGAGACAGTATTTGTGAAAGAATCAGGAAACGAGGGACAGCCCTTCATTGCAAAGGAATCTGTGCCGGCGGTGGAGGGGGTGCTGGTAGTGGCAGAGGGAGGCGGGAACGGAAAAGTGGCGAAAAATATTTCCGATGCAGTTTTAGCATTATTTCCGGTGGAAGTACATAAAATTAAGGTAGTTAAGATGAATTGACAGGAGGGTATCAGTTTTGAAGAAAGTATTTAAAAAGAACCAGATTATCATTACAGCTCTGGCTCTTATGATTGCGGTAGCGGGCTATCTGCAGTATACCGGAAGTCAGAGCGACAGCGACGTGGCCAAAGAGGCCAGTGCGGACACAAAAGAAACTACATATGAAATATCCGACGAAGATATGTACAGTGCAGAGGATATTTTTACGGACACAGAGGCCAGCGAGGAAACTTCTGCAGACGCACAGGATGCGGCTCTGGGGATTCAGACCGGAGAGGATATTGCAAAGGCAAACGGACAGAGCGACAATGTGGATAATCCCGGTGAGGCGGTACTGACCAGCAGCGGTGTGAATAATGTGAATTTTGCTTCCGAAGTAAAGCTGAACCGGGAACAGGTGCGTTCCCAGAATAAAGCGTCTCTTCTGGAAATCATCAATAATGCAGCCATCGGCGAAGAACAGAAGCAGGAAGCCATCAATGCCATGATTAACATGACAGATATTGCAGAGCGTGAGGCGGCTGCGGAAATGCTGCTGGAAGCAAAGGGATTTACAGATGTGGTGGTAAGTATCACCGACGGTAAAGCAGATGTGGTTCTGAACATGGGAGAAGTAACGGATGCAAAGCGGGCTCAGGTGGAAGATATCGTAAAACGTAAAACCAATGTGGAAGCGGAAAATATTATTATCACGCCCATTCAGAATTCTTCCACAGGAACAGGAACATCAGCAGAGTCAGGGGACGGTGCAGGCACAGATGCCGGAACAGGCCAGACGGAAGGAGCAGGAGCAGAGACTCCGGAAGGAAGCACGCAGGAGCCGGCGGGAGAGGAATAATTACGGGCACAGAGTACCTGTGAACAGTAACGTTTTTCGGAGATATTTCGGCAGACTGCCAGGAAAGCCTTTGCACTTTGCAGGGTAATTTGTTATAATACTTACAGTAATATTGTCAGAAAAGTGTTTGCAATGTCCTGATTCTGCAGAAAACAAAGGAGAGCAGGTGATAATGTGTCAGAGAAAGAATTAAGAAAACGAATTTTTTTGATTGTACTGGACAGTGTGGGGATCGGAGAAATGCCGGACGCGGCGGCGTTTGGGGACGAAGGAAGCAATACGCTGAAAGCAGCTTCCAAAAGCCGGTATTTTTCCATGCCCAATATGGCCGGACTGGGATTATTTAATATTGATGGAGCAGACATTGGGGAGCCGGTTAAGGCTCCCCTGGGTGCTTTTGCCAGAATGGCAGAGGCTTCCAGAGGAAAAGATACCACCATCGGGCACTGGGAGATTGCAGGCGTGATTTCCCGGCAGCCCCTGCCCACCTATCCGGAGGGGTTTCCTGCGGAAATCACAGAAGAATTTTCGAGGAGGACAGGGAGAGGCGTACTCTGCAACCAGCCTTATTCCGGCACGGAAGTTATCAGAGATTACGGAGAAGAGCACATGAAAACGGGAAATCTGATTGTATATACTTCTGCTGATTCCGTTTTTCAGGTGGCGGCCCATGAAGCTGTGGTTCCGGTGGAAACATTGTATGAATACTGTCAGACAGCCAGAGAACTGCTGACGGGAGTTCACGGAGTGGGAAGGGTGATTGCAAGACCTTTTGAAGGAGAACCGGGAAATTTCCGGCGTACCGTAAGGCGCCACGATTTTTCTCTGGAACCTCCGGCTGTTACCATGTTAGACCAGCTGAAAGAGACAGGCCGGGAAGTGCTGGGCATAGGGAAAATTTTTGATATTTTTGCCGGAAAAAGTGTGACAGATTCCGTGAGAACCACAGGAAATGCCGATGGAATTGAGAAAACCCTTAAATGGATGGAGCGGGAATTCGAAGGGCTGTGCTTTGTGAATCTGGTGGATTACGATATGCTTTACGGCCATCGAAATGATGTGGACGGATATGCCAGGGCCCTGACCTATTTTGACGAGCGGCTGCCGGAACTTCTGAGCAGGCTGCGGAAAGATGATATTCTGATGATTACTGCAGACCATGGCTGCGACCCGTCTACCCCTTCTACGGACCATTCCAGAGAATATACACCTCTGATAATGTATGGAGCAGACATTCCGGCAGGAAAAAATTTCGGCACCAGGAGCACCTTTGCCGATATCGGAGCAACCGTTCTTTCCTGTTTTGGAATAAATGGTACGGAAAAGAGAATCCAGGGGGAGAGCCTGTTAAGTTTTGACAGCAGGGTCTGCCCTTAAAGAAACTGTTCAGAAAAGGAGGAAAATAAAATGAAAAAGAAACTTATGATGCGGATGGTGCCGGCTTTTATGTTTTTTCTGTTATGTTCCGGCTGCGGAATGGAGGAAAACATCGTGATTAATCCGGATCTTTCTTCCAGTATTACTTTGAAGTCTTACACAACCGATGAGGAAGAAGTGATGATTTCACAGGAGCTGGAAGGCGTCACTTATCAGCAGATGATGGAAGGAGCCGGTTTTGTCAGTGCCGGAAAAGAGGAACTGTACAGCGAGGAGCATAATGTATACCAGCTTGTGATGAACAGGTCTGCAGCGGAAACCGCAAATGATTTTGCTGTTGTGAATAACAGTCAGGCGGTGATGTGGGCAGGAGAGCTGGCAGAAATGCAGGAACAGTTTGAAGAGTATACACAGGATGACTTTGCGGATGACGATCTGGATGGATATGTTTACACCTCGGACGGTATCCGTATACTGCAAAATGATTTGAACATTACCTGTCCCTTTGTGGTTGCGGTAACAAATGGCGATGTGATGGAGGATGGACGTACCGTTCAGTTCTGCCTGGATGAACTGGAAGATTATGAGAGGCTGTTTGCGGTGGGCAGCAAAAGGGTTGCGCGTATCCGGACATGCACCATCAGCGGTGTGGAAGACGGAGGTTTTTACCGGAAAGACAAGGTGGTAAAAGCCACATCTGACGGGGTAATTATCAGTTTCAGCGTAAATGGTGAGAGTCTGCCGGTCAACGAGTACCGCGCTGTCCGGGAAGGGACTTACCGGGTGCGGGTAAAAATGCTTTCAGGAGCTACCCGGAAGGTGAAATTTACCATTGACAAGACAAAGCCCACTACAAATATCAGATCTAAAAAATACAAAAAGAAAGTAAAAATTACCTTCCGGGACGAAAACTCCGGTGTGAAAAAGGCTGTTCTGGACGGAAAGAAAATCAAAAACGGAACCGTTGTGACGAAAAAAGGCTCTCATGTATTAAAAATTACTGACAAAGCAGGCAATGTAAAGACAGTAAGATTTTCCATCCGGAAGTGAGGAAGCCTGAATGAAACGAAAATCTTATGAAATAGATATGTGCAACGGCCCCCTGTTTTCAAAAATCCTGCTGTTTGCCATCCCGCTGATGATATCCAGTATTTTGCAGCTTTTATTCAATGCGGCAGATATGGTGGTGGTGGGAAGATTTGCGGGAAGTACCGCACTGGCGGCGGTGGGGGCCAATGCTTCCCTGATTAATCTGCTGACCAATCTGTTTATCGGGTTTTCTGTGGGAGCAAATGTGCTGGTTGCAAGATTTTACGGGGCCGGAAAAGAGCAGGATATCAGTGAAACAGTCCACAGTGCCGTGGTGCTGAGTCTGGTCAGCGGCCTGGGACTGATGGTATTCGGCATGGCGGTGGCGCCCCGGATTCTGGTGGTTATGGGAACCCCGGGAGACGTTCTGAGCCAGGCAGTTTTGTATATCCGGATTTATTTTGCAGGAATGCCGGTGATTTTACTGTACAATTTCGGAAGTTCCATTTTAAGGGCGGTGGGTGATACCCGGCGGCCTTTGTATTATCTGTCCGGAGCAGGCGTTATCAATGTTGTACTGAACCTGATTTTTGTGATTGGATTTCATCTGGGCGTGGCCGGAGTTGCGCTGGCCACCGTGATTTCCCAGGTGATATCGGCAGGCCTGGTTTTCCGCTGTCTGACCCGTATGAAAGGGGGATGCCGGGTAGAATGGCAGAAAATGCGGATGAAAAAGGAAAAGGTGATGCAGATTGTGCGTATCGGTCTTCCGGCAGGACTGCAGGGAACGGTATTTTCCCTGTCCAATGTGCTGATACAGTCCTCAGTCAATTCTTTTGGTTCCGTGGCCATGGCGGGCAATACGGCAGCTCAGAATATAGAAGGTTTTATTTACATGTCCATGAATGCCTGCCATCAGACTGCCCTGAGCTTTACCAGTCAGAATTTTGGAGCAGGAAATTACAGACGAATTGGAAAAGTACTGATGGAATGCCTGGCCATGGTAACGGTTGTGGGACTTGTAATGGGCTGGAGCGCATATCTGTGCGGCGGCCGGCTTCTGGGTATTTATTCTTCGGACCCGAAAGTCATTGAGGTGGGCCTGCTGCGGCTTTCCGTGATCTGTACCGCCTATTGTCTGTGCGGAATTATGGATGTGATGGTGGGAGAGCTGCGGGGGCTGGGCTATGCGGTTTTGCCCATGATTGTATCGCTGCTGGGAGCCTGCGGGTTCCGGATTCTCTGGATTTTTACGGTATTTCAGAGTCACCGCAGTCTGTGGGTGCTGTATATTTCCTATCCGGTATCCTGGGTACTGACCGGGGCAGTCCATATGGTTTGTTACATTTTGATACGAAAGAAGCTGTTCAGTCTTCAGGAGGGAAAGATATGATTGCAGGGGCATTTATGGTTCCTCACCCGCCGCTGATAGTACCGGAAGTGGGCAGAGGACAGGAAAGGAATATTCAGAGTACCATAGACGCATATCATGAAGTGGGGCGCAGAATCGGCCGGTTAAAACCGGAAGTTATTGTTCTGATTTCCCCGCATCAGACCATGTATGCAGATTATTTTCATATATCCCCGGGAACAGGTGCAAGAGGGGATTTTGGCCGGTTTCAGGCAGGACAGGTGAAAACAGAAGTGGCTTATGATACGGAATTTGTGGAGCAGCTGTGCAGAAAGGCAGGAAAGGCAGGACTGCCTGCAGGCACAGAGGGAGAGCAGACCAGCCGGCTGGATCATGGAACCATGGTGCCATTGTATTTCGTGAACCAGTATTGGAGGTCGTACCGGCTGGTTCGGATGGGGCTGTCCGGCCTTTCTTTTTCCCTGCATTATCAGTTGGGACAGAAACTTCGGGAGACGGCAGAAGCCCTGGACAGGCGGATGGTGCTGGTTGCCAGTGGAGACCTCTCCCACAGGCTGAAACCGGACGGGCTTTACGGATATCAGAAGGAGGGGCCGGAATATGACCGTCGTGTGATGGAGGCCATGGGAAAAGGAAAGTTTCAGGAATTGCTGAAATTCGACGAGTCTTTCTGTGAGCGGGCAGGGGAATGCGGTCATCGTTCCTTTGTCATAATGGCAGGAGCACTGGAGCAGGAAGAAATTACGCCTCAGCGCCTTTCTTATGAGGGGCCTTTTGGGGTGGGGTATGGTATTTGCGCATATGAGGTGAAGAAATGAGAGAACAGAGATTACAGGAAGATGAATATGTAAGGCTTGCCCGGAAAGTGATTGAAACTTATGTCCGTACGGGAAAAAAGCCTGAGCTGCCCGCAGGGCTGCCGGAGGAAATGCGTCATGGCAGGGCGGGTGTTTTTGTTTCGATAAAAAAGGCAGGACAGCTCCGGGGCTGTATTGGAACCATTCAGGCAGTGTGCGGTTCCATAGCGGAGGAAATCGTGGAAAATGCCGTCAGCGCCTCCGTTCATGACCCCAGGTTTACTCCGGTCAGAGAGGAAGAACTGGCGCAGCTTTCCATCAGTGTGGACGTACTTGGAGAACTGGAGCCGGTTGCTTCCCTGGGGCAGCTGGATGTGAAACGGTATGGCCTGGTTGTGACAAAGGGCCGGCGCCGGGGACTTTTACTGCCCAATCTGGAAGGTGTGGATACGGTGGAGCAGCAGGTGGCCATTGCCATGGGAAAGGCAGGCATTGGAAGTGATGAAAAGGTGGAACTGGAGCGGTTTGAAGTGGTACGCCATGTGTAAGAAGGAGGAGTCCGTTTTATGAAAGAGGCGGTATGTCAGGTGTGCATCCATGGCTGTCGGCTGAAGCCCGGACAATGGGGAATGTGCGGTGCAAGGAAAAATGAAAATGGGAAAATTGTCTGTGGGAATTACGGACAGATTACTTCTCTGGCACTGGACCCCATTGAAAAAAAGCCTCTGAAAATGTTCCATCCGGGTTCCATGATTCTTTCGGTGGGCAGTTATGGCTGTAATTTAAGATGTCCCTTCTGCCAGAATCATCGGATTTCCATGGCGGGGGCAGGAGAAGCAGAGACAGTATTTCTTTCTCCGCAGGCTTTGGTAAAAAGAGCAAAATCCTGTCAGAGGGAAGGAAATTTGGGTCTGGCATTTACCTATAATGAGCCGTTGGTGGGCTGGGAGTATGTGCGGGACGCAGCCAGGCTCAGCAGGGCGGCCGGCATGAAGAATGTACTGGTTACCAATGGGACAGCTTCCCCTGATGTGCTGCAGGAGCTGCTTTTGTTCATGGATGCCATGAATATTGATCTGAAATCTTTTCGCAGAGAAACTTATCGGAAGCTGGGCGGAGATCTGGATACGGTGCAGCAGTTTATTTTGCAGGCGGCTGCCTCCTGTCACGTGGAACTGACCACACTGATTGTTCCGGGACAGAACGACAGCGTGGCGGAGATGGAGGAAGAAGCCCGCTGGATAGCTTCCGCAGACAGGAAAATTCCCCTTCATGTGACCCGGTTTTTCCCCCGTTATCAGATGTCAGACCGAAGGGCGGTTTCCGAACAGCAGATATACCGTCTGGCGGAGGCAGCAGGAAAGTATCTGGACCATGTATTTACAGGAAATTGCCAAAGGGTGTAAAAATTGTTGGAAATGTGATATAATCGGTTCTGAAACAGAAATGGAGGATCATATATTATGGCAAAAGAATTATTAAAAAGAAGTCAGGTGGCACAGGAAGATACCTGGGCGGTAGAAGAATTATACGGTTCAGCGGAACTGTTTCTGGAAGACGCCGGCCGGCTGGAACAGATGGTGGAAGAATTAAAGGATTTTACAGAGGATTATCTGACAGAAAAAGGAGAACATCTGCTGGAATATTTTAAAAAGCTGGAGGAGGCCGAAGTTCTGCTGGAGAAAGGCCTCTGCTGGTCAGAGCGGAATAAGGATGTGGATACAGCTGACGACAATTTCCAGGCCTTAAGCGGGAAAATGATGGGAATTTATCACAAATACGGAACAGTGACCGCACCCATAGATACCTGGATCGTGTCGATGGAAGAAGAAAAGATTCAGCAGTTTTACCGGGAAACACCGGAGCTTTGCAATTACAGAGTGACCATTGAGGATCTGCGCAGGTTAAAAGACCATACCCTGTCGCCGGAACTGGAGGAACTGCTGGCAGCCTCAGGGGAAATGGGCAGCGCTGTGGAGAAATCCTACGGTCTTCTGACCAATGCGGATTTTGAAAATCCGTCGATAAAAGATGCAGACGGGGAACTGGTGAAAGTCAGTACCGGACGGTTTATTCCCCTGCTGGAAAGTCAGGACGTACGGGTGCGCAGAGATACCTTTCAGTCTTATTATGCCCGGTATGAGCAGTATAAGAATACCTTTGCCTCCCTTTACGAAGGCAAAGCCAAAGGCAATTATTTTTATGCGAAGGCAAGAAAGTATGATTCTTCCATGGAAGCAGCAGTAGACGCCAATAATGTTCCGAAAGAAGTGTATTACAATCTGATTGAAGCTGTTCATGAAAACATCCATTATATGCACGATTATATGGCGCTGCGCAAAAAACTCATGGGCGTGGAAGAACTCCACATGTATGATATCTATGCGCCCATTGTGGCTCCGGAAACAGAACATGTTTCTTTTGAACAGGCTCAGGAGGAAATTCTGGAGGCATTGCAGGTTTTGGGAGAAGATTATGTAAGTGTGCTGAGACAGGGATTTGAAAACCGTTGGATTGACAAATATGAAAATGAAAATAAGAGAGGCGGAGCTTATTCAGCAGGCTGTTATGGAGTCCATCCCTATGTACTGATGAATTATCAGAATAATATGGATTCAGAATTTACCCTTGCCCATGAAATGGGACATGCACTGCATTCCTGGTATTCTGCAAAATATAACAATGTGTTTGACAGTAATTATAAAATATTTGTGGCAGAGGTGGCTTCCACCTGCAATGAGGCGCTGCTGATGAACCATCTGCTGAATCATACCACAGATAAAAAGAAAAAGGCTTATCTTATCAATTATTTTCTGGAGCAGTTCCGAACCACGCTGTACCGTCAGACCATGTTTGCGGAATTTGAGCTTCTGACTCATGAGATGGTGGAAAAGGGAAAAGCCCTGACAGCGGAAGCACTGAAAAAGCTCTATTATGATCTGAATGTGCAGTATTACGGAAATGACATGACCGTCGATGAGGAAATAGCCATTGAGTGGGCGAGAATTCCACACTTCTATTATAATTTTTATGTGTATCAGTATGCCACCAGCTTTGCAGCGTCCATGGCTCTCAGCAAAAAGATTCTGGAGGAAGGACAGCCGGCAGTGGAACGTTATCTGAAGTTTTTAAGCGGCGGATGCAGTAAATCCCCCATCGACCTTTTAAAGGACGCCGGTGTGGATATGACCACCAAAGAACCCATACGGGAAGCGCTGAAAACTTTTGGTGAACTGATTGGAGAAATGGAGGAACTGTTTTGTCAGATTTAGAAAAAGAGATAGAGAAGCGCAGGACTTTTGCCATTATTTCCCATCCGGATGCGGGAAAAACCACTCTGACAGAGAAGTTTCTTCTGTATGGAGGAGCCATTAATCTTGCAGGTTCCGTGAAAGGAAAGGCCACTGCCCGCCATGCAGTATCTGACTGGATGGAGATAGAAAAGGAGAGGGGTATTTCCGTCACTTCTTCCGTACTGCAGTTTAATTACGATGGTTACTGTATCAATATTCTGGATACGCCGGGCCATCAGGATTTCTCGGAGGATACTTACCGTACATTGATGGCGGCTGATTCTGCTGTGATGGTGATTGACGGTTCCAAAGGTGTGGAGGCCCAGACCAGAAAACTGTTTAAGGTATGCGTGATGCGGCATATTCCTATTTTTACCTTTATCAATAAAATGGACCGGGATGCCAACGATACCTTTGAACTGTTAGATGAAATTGAAAAAGAGCTGGGAATTGCCACCTGTCCCATAAACTGGCCCATAGGCTCCGGAAAGAATTTCAAAGGAGTATTTGACAGAAACACCAGAAAAGTCATGACTTTTGCAGATACCTTAAAAGGTACAAAAGAAGGAGTGGAAAAGGATATTGCCCTGGACGATCCCGTTCTGGCAGCAGAGATTGGGGAGGACTATAAGGCAGTGCTGGAAGAAGAAATTGAACTGCTGGACGGGGCCAGTGCAGAATTTGATATGGAACTGGTGTCAAAAGGAGAACTTTCTCCGGTGTTTTTCGGTTCTGCTCTGACCAATTTCGGTGTGGAAACCTTTTTACAGCATTTTCTGCAGATGACCAGTTCCCCCCTGCCCAGAAAAGCGGATACGGGAGAAATCAATCCTTTTTCACAGGATTTTTCCGCTTTTGTATTCAAGATTCAGGCAAATATGAATAAGGCCCACAGAGACAGGATTGCCTTTATGCGAATCTGTTCCGGGAAATTTGAGGCGGGCATGGAGGTATTTCATGTACAGGGAAATAAAAAAATGCGTCTTTCTCAGCCCCAGCAGATGATGGCCCAGGAACGAAAAATCGTGGAAGAGGCCTGTGCGGGAGATATTATCGGCGTGTTCGACCCTGGTATTTTTTCCATTGGAGACACCATTCTCACCGGAGGAAATAAGTTTGAATTTGAGGGTATCCCTACGTTTGCACCGGAGCATTTTGCCAGAGTACGGCAGTTAGACACCATGAAGCGCAAACAGTTTGTAAAAGGCATTACCCAGATTGCTCAGGAAGGAGCCATTCAGATTTTTCAGGAATACCATACGGGAATGGAGGAAATTATTGTGGGCGTGGTGGGCGTTCTGCAGTTTGATGTGCTGAAATACCGTCTGGAAAATGAATACAATGTGGATATCCGTCTGGAAAATCTTCCCTATGAACATATCCGCTGGATTGAAAATAAAGAGATTGATATGGAAAAACTCACGGGAACTTCCGATATGAAAAAAATTCAGGATCTGAAGGGGAATCCTCTGCTGCTGTTTGTAAACAGCTGGAGTGTGGGAATGACGCTGGATCGAAATGAGGGACTGATACTGTCAGAATTCGGACGAAATTAAAAGGAAACAGAAAGGGCTGCGGCAAAACAGTTGCTGTATACAGCATATGGTACAGACCCAACGGGTCTTATCCGTATATGGTATACAGGCTGTGTGCCGCAGCCCTGAGTTTTATTTTCCGCTGCTATGGTATCCTGATGCTGTCCCAAAAATTGTGTTCAGTGACAGCCTACTGGAATAATTTAAATTCATAGCCCTGAGCTCTGGTCTGGTCGATGAAATCCCCCAGTATCTGTGTATTTGTTTCTGACTCGGCGTGCAGCAGGTAAATGGCGCCGGGGTGCAGGCAGTCCATAAGTTTCTGAAGGCTTTCTCCTGGGTCAGGCTGATTATTTACATCATAATCCAGGTAGGCGAAACTCCAGAATATGCTTTTATAATTCAGGTTATTTAAAAGCGCTGCGGACTGTTCGCTGAATTTGCCGGCAGGATAGCGGAAGAGGTGCATGTCATAGTCAAACTGTTCTTTGATATAACTATGATTGCCGGTAACTTCTTCCGTCTGCTGCTCAATGGTCTGAGAGGGCAGGCCTGCGGCCGGGTGAGTAACGCTGTGATTGCCTACTTCATGTCCTTCGTCAATCATCCGCTGAACCAGGTCAGGATTCTGGGATGCAAAAGATTTGGTTACAAAAAAGACAGCATGTACATTTTTTTCTTTCAATGTATCCAGAATCCGCGGAGAACAGCCATATTCGTAACCCTCATCAATGGTGAGGTAAATTACCTTTTTCTCCGGTTCATCCACGATAAAGTGAGCATTGCACTTTCCGTATTTCTCCTGATACTGCATACAGCCTGCAGGCCGGTTCCACTGGTCTTTGTCTCCGCCCTGTCCCCAGTCCAGGCAGGCAGTGTCCAGTCCGTTCAGGTCAAGCTGCGTATTCTGCAGTACAATTCCCTTTTCCGTGGGTCTGGTGTCAAATCCTTCCGGGTTATCCAGATCAGCCAGTATAAAAGGTTCGTCCTGTTTTTCCTGTTCGTCCTGGCTTTCACTTTCCGGATGCTCAGAAAGGCTGTCCTTCTTTTCAGCGGCTTCTTTTTTCTTTTTTTCTTTTTCAGCGGCCTCTTTTTTCTCCTGTTCTTTGCGGGCCTGTTCTTCCTGTTTCTGCTGTTCCCGCTCATTTGCGGATTTTACAGCGCCGGTGACGCCCACAATAACAGCAAGTATTACGACTACCGCAACTACGCAGGTGAGGAGGCGGAGTTCCTGATTTCTCCTTCTCCTGCGTCTCTTTCTTCTTTTCTGCATAAAATATTTCTCTGCCTTTCTTTTAAAAATTGGCTTTTGCCCCGTTACGGGGCAGGGCTCTGACCAGTTTTATTTTAACTGATAACAAGTCTATTGTATACAATTGCCGGAAAAAAAACAATTGAGAATTTCTTAATTTGATTATGGTATGAAGTGCAGGGCCAGAGGTGATTCGGCACCTGAGTTACCTTATGAAATTTCTTCATCATCGGCCATCCGGTAGCCTACGCCCACCTCTGTAAAAATATAAACCGGCTGAGCCGGGTTTTTCTCCAGTTTGCGGCGTATATTAGCCATATTTACTCTTAAAATTTTGTTGTCAGATTCGGCATAGGGCCCCCATACATTGTTCATAACTGCGGAATAGGTCATAACCTTGCCGGAGTTCTGAGCCAGGAATGCCACAATTTTGTATTCAATGGGCGTGAGATGAACGGCTTCCTCATGGATGGTAATGGTGCGTTTGAAAAAGTCAATTTTCAGGCCTTTGGCCTGATAGGGATGCTGGGGGAGTCCGTTATCGCTGTTCACCTTGTTGCTATGCCGCAACGAAGTGCGGATTCTGGCCAGCAGTTCGGAGGTGCCGAAGGGTTTGGTGAGATAGTCATCGGCGCCGGCGTCCAGAGCCCTTACCTTGTCATCTTCCAGTGTACGGGCGGAAACTACAATAATAGGAGAGCCGGACCAGGTGCGAAGGCTGCGGATAATCTCCATACCGTCCATATCCGGCAGTCCCAGGTCAAGCAGAAAAATGTCAGGACAGAGAGAGGAAGCAAGGGAAAGAGCTTCTGTTCCGGTGGATGCACAGACAACACGATAATTATGAGAAGTCAGTGTCCTGGATGTAAAATCGCTGATACTTTTTTCATCTTCGATGAGAAGTACGGTAAATTTGTGCATTACATTTCCTCCTTTGGTAGTGTGAAAAGAAATTCAGCACCTTCTGCGTGATTTTCAGCAGAAATGCTGCCTTTATGTGCGGTAACGACTGTCTTGCAGATAGACAGACCGATACCCATACCTTTTCGTATGTCTGAGGAAGAACCTTCGGAATAAGTGCCGTCAAAAATATGTTCCAGCTGGTTTTCCTGCAGGCCTACTCCATAATCAATAATGCGGAAACAGACAGTCCGTGGATGATTTTCCACAATCAGGCGGACCGGTTTGCTGCTTCCGGAATGAGTAATGGCATTTTCGAGGAGATTGAGCAGAACCTGTTCAATCAGCATGGCATCCATGGAAACCATAAGGATTTCTGAAGGGACGGTTACATCAATTTCAGCATCAGGAAATCGTTTCTGTATGCGGGTTACGGACTCAGCTACCACTTCGTCCACAATTTCCGGAAAAGTATTCAGGCGGGAAGTACCGGTCTGAATCCTGGTCACAGACAGAAGATTCTCCACCATGTTCAGGAGCCAGCCCGCATCATCGTGAATATTGCGGATGAGTTCCTGCCATTCCTCCGGGTCGGGTTTGTCTCCCTCTGCCTCAATGGACGAAATAGAACCCAGAATGCTGGTCAGCGGGGTACGCAGATCATGGGAAACAGCACGGAGGAGATTGGCTCGCATTTTTTCTTTTTCGGCTTCCATCAGCTGTTTTTCATGAAATGCAAGGATTTTTGTCTGCTGTTTCAGGTGGGTTGTGGTGATACTGGTAATAGAAGAAAGCGTCAGCATGCACATAAATGTAAAAGGGTAATCCTGAAGCGTAAAATCTATCCGGAAATATGGATAGGAAAAGAAACAATTGATAAAAATAATACTGAGGAAAGATGCAAAAATGCCATAAAAATACCCGTTTGTATACCGTGCAACAGAGATAATTCCAACAATATAAAACAGGGCGATATTTGCCGGGTTCTCAGAGACGAAATAAAACAAAAAAAACGTCAGCCCGGTGGTGAAAAACAGAAGTCCGATGGTAACAGCAAAATCGTGGAACAGTTGTCTCTTGATATTCTTATTCATCTGGTAACCTCGATTATTCTGGATTTGATATATTATTTGTCATTTACTGTAACATGAAGCGGGAAAGTATTCAAGGAGGAAAAATTTTTTTAACGGTTTTTTAGCAAAAAGTGGATGAGACGTCAGGAAAAGTGTGGTAGAATAACATAACAGGCTCACGGTTTTTATTTTCCATGGGGTTTTAACAGTTACCAAAAAATAATATTCAGGAGGAAGAAAAGATGGCAGTATTGGAACTTACAGCAGATAATTTTGAAAAGGAAGTATTAAACAGCGATGTACCGGTATTAGTGGATTTCTGGGCTACCTGGTGCGGCCCCTGTCAGATGCAGGGCCCCGTTATCGAACAGGCGGCAGAAGAATTTCCGGAAGTAAAGATGGGCAAGCTGAATGTGGACGAGCAGGGAGAACTGGCCCGGAAGTATGGCGTTATGAGTATTCCCACCCTTATTTTCTTTAAAGAAGGACAGATTGAAAAAAAAGCGGTGGGATTCCATTCTCTGGAAGAAATCAGAAAAATCCTGGGTTGACGGAAAGAAAAATAAATCTTATAATAAAGGACAGTTACAGACGGTAACTGTTCTTTTTTCTTCAGGAAATGCAGGGTGGCCTGCATAATCCCTGTCAGAGATGCAAATCAGCCATGAAAGCATAAAATTTCCGGAAAACAGTTGACAACTTTCAAAAACTATACTATTATGTAATCGAACGAACATAAGTTCGTGAAGAAGGAGAATGAAAATGGCGAAAGAAGATAAAAAAGAGGATAAATTAAAGGCGCTGGACGCTGCGATTGCGAAGATTGAGAAGGATTACGGAAAAGGTTCCATTATGAAGCTGGGGGAATCGGTGGCCAATATGAATGTGGAATCTGTTCCTACCGGATGTCTCAGCCTGGATCTGGCCCTGGGAGTAGGGGGCGTACCAAGAGGAAGAATTATTGAAGTATACGGGCCGGAATCCAGCGGTAAGACAACAGTGGCTTTACATATGGTGGCAGAAGTACAGAAACAGGGGGGCATAGCAGGATTTATTGATGCGGAACATGCGCTGGACCCGGTATATGCGGGAAATATAGGAGTGGATATTGATAACCTGTATATTTCTCAGCCGGATAACGGGGAGCAGGCTCTGGAGATTACAGAGACCATGGTGCGTTCCGGGGCAGTGGATATTGTAATTGTGGACTCCGTGGCTGCTCTGGTGCCCAAGGCTGAAATTGACGGGGATATGGGAGACTCCCATGTAGGCCTGCAGGCCAGGCTGATGTCCCAGGCCCTCCGTAAACTTACGGCCGTTATCAGCAAGTCGAACTGTATTGTCATTTTTATCAATCAGCTCCGTGAGAAGGTAGGCGTAATGTTTGGAAGTCCGGAAACCACCACAGGCGGCCGGGCGCTGAAGTTCTATTCTTCCATTCGTCTGGATGTGAGAAGGGTGGAGGCTTTGAAGCAGGCCGGAGAATTTATCGGCAACCGGACCAGAATCAAGGTGGTAAAGAATAAGGTTGCACCTCCCTTTAAAGAGGCAGAGTTTGATATCATGTTCGGTCAGGGCATATCAAAAGAAGGGGATATTCTGGATATTGCCGTAGACTGTGGAATTATCAACAAATCCGGTGCATGGTTCGCCTATAATGGAGCGAAAATCGGGCAGGGACGGGAAAATGCCAAGCAGTATCTGCGGGAACATGAAGAAGTCTGCCGGGAAGTTGAGAGAAAGGTGAGAGAACAGATACTGACCAGGGAAGAAGAACAGGAAGAAAAAGGGGAAAAGGACGAGAAGAAGGCGGGAAAGACAGGAAAGACGGTGAAAGAAGAAAAGCCGGATGGCGCAAAGACAGTGAAGGAAGAAAAGCCGGATGCGGGAAAGGACAGTCAGGATGCAGATCTTGCAGGTAACTGAGCTGGATAAAAAGCGTATACGGGTTGTTCTGGAAGACGGAGTGAATTTTGTACTGTATAAGGGGGAAGGGAAAAGGTATGACATAAGAGAGGAAGCAGAACTTTCCCAGGAGCAGTATGAAGAGATATACCATGAGATTCTGGTGAAAAGAGCCAGAAGAAGAACGCTGCATCTGCTGGAGAAGATGGACCGGACGGAAGCCCAGCTCAGAATGAAACTCCGGCAGGGGCTGTATGGAGAAGAACTGATTGACAATGCCATCGAGTATGTGAAAAGTTTTCACTACCTGGACGACGCCAGATATGCCAGGAACTATGTGCGCAGTCAGAGGGACAGGAAGAGCCGCAGAAAAATCCAGGCAGAGCTGGCAGGGAAGGGCATTGACAGGGAGTTGGTGGAACAGGCGCTGGAAGAAGAATACCGGCAGGAAACAGAACGGGATCTGATTTTAAAATGGGTGGAAAAGAAGCACTATTCCGGTGAACAGGCAGATTTGAAAGAGAAACAGAGGATGTATCAGTTTCTGATGCGTAAAGGTTTTCATTCGGATGACATTTTGCATGTATTAGACTACTTGACATAAGGCCGAAAAAAGTATAAAATCAATATGTTGTAATTCATGTTCATAGATTGCAGAAGATTCCTGTAATTTATTGTATATGACATATTAGAAACGGAAGAAAGTTTACTATATGTACAATGAAAATTTAATAAGGAGGTGCTCCTGTGCCACAAGTTTTAATCGCTGTAGTAGTTACGTTAATTTTTGCAGTACCTGTTACTTACTTTTCGACGATTTCCTACCGTAAGCGTGTAGTAGAGTCCAAAATCGGAAGCGCGGAAGAAAAGGCAAGAGAAATAATAGATGAAGCTGTAAAAACTGCGGAGACCAAAAAGCGTGAATCTTTGCTGGAGATCAAGGAAGAGTCTATTCGGACAAAGAATGACCTTGATAAGGAAATCAAAGAGCGAAGAAATGAGATTCAACGCAACGAGCGGCGGATTATTCAGAAGGAAGAAAATCTGGATAAAAAGTTAGAAGCCATCGAGAAAAAGGAATCGGGGTTTGCAGCAAAGGAAGAAGAAATTAACAGACAGAAAGCAGAAGTTACAAGGCTGCACGAAGAACGCGTACAGGAACTGGAGAGAATCTCTGGATTAACCTCTGAACAGGCGAAAGATTATCTTTTAAAAATGATTGAAGATGATGTGAAGCTTGATACTGCAAAATTAATCAAGGAAATGGAAATCAAGGCAAAAGAAGAAGCAGGTAAGAAGGCGAAGGAATATGTGGTGACAGCCATTCAGAAATGTGCTGCAGACCATGTGGCAGAAACTACGATTTCAGTAGTTCAGCTTCCGAACGATGAGATGAAAGGAAGAATCATCGGCCGGGAAGGAAGAAATATTCGGACGCTGGAGACAATGACAGGCGTGGATCTGATTATTGATGATACGCCGGAGGCAGTCATTCTGTCCGGGTTTGACCCGGTTCGGCGTGAAGTAGCCCGTATTGCTTTGGAAAAACTGATTGTGGATGGACGGATTCATCCTGCGAGAATCGAAGAAATGGTTGAGAAAGCTCAGAAAGAAGTGGAGACCATGATTCGGGAGGAAGGGGAGGCAGCGACACTGGAAGTTGGTGTGCATGGAATTCATCCGGAACTTGTAAGACTTCTCGGAAAGATGAAGTTCCGTACAAGCTACGGACAGAATGCACTGAAGCATTCCATTGAAGTAGCCCAGCTGTCCGGATTGCTGGCAGCAGAAATCGGTGTGGATGTGAGAGTGGCGAAAAGAGCCGGTCTGCTCCATGATATCGGAAAATCTGTTGACCATGAAATGGAAGGTTCACATATTCAGATTGGTGTGGATTTATGTAGAAAATACAAGGAAAGTCCAATCGTGATTAATGCAGTGGAAGCTCACCACGGAGATGTGGAGGCAGAATCTTTGATTGCGTGTCTGGTACAGGCAGCCGATGCGATTTCAGCGGCAAGGCCGGGCGCAAGAAGAGAAACATTGGAAACATATTCAAACAGACTGAAACAGTTAGAAGATATTGCTAATGGTTTTAAAGGTGTTGATAAGTCTTTTGCTATTCAGGCAGGCAGAGAGATTCGGATTATGGTAGTTCCTGATCAGATCAATGATGCGGATATGATTTTGTTAGCGCGTGATATTTCAAGGCAGATTGAAAATGAACTGGAATATCCGGGACAGATTAAAGTCAATGTAATTCGTGAATCCCGTGTAACTGATTACGCGAAATAAAAGCTACACAATGTTCAAAGGCGGACAAACTTACAACAGCCCGACTTTACTGTAAAGGGACAGGCCCCAGGGTTTCCGATTCCGGAAGCCGGAGTGTTTAGCTGTCCGGTAGCTTGAATATACAGACCGTCAACATTTTGTTGGCGGTCTTTTTTTGTTCTTCTATAGGAAATTCCTCTGGATTTCCTATAGAAGAACAAAAAAATGATGCGCAGCTCGCGGGGGTGATGTTTATTGCTGCGCAATCCGCTCGCGCGC
>OFHA01000812.1_pt1 | contig 25018 bp, 34 predicted proteins | sample 1521891 | NCBI WGS metagenome assembly OFHA01 (sample SAMEA3504089, study PRJEB24116) | mouse gut metagenome | biome: mouse gut; feature: mouse-associated habitat; material: faeces | place: Denmark | collected 2011
TATTGTCACATATTTATCCTTTACAGTCGAGGTACGCACTATCTACCGTTTACAAAAACTCTCTAAATTTTCCTCACTTTTAGGATTATATTTTTTATCAAAAAGAAATAGCAAAGGAGTAGAGCGATATGAGTGTAAAAGCATTTAAGGGATTTAACAAGGATCTTACTTGTAGGGGTTTTCAGTATGAGGAGGGTAAAGAGTTTGAAACTGAGAGGGCTGAGTGTTGTGAGGCTGGCTTTCATGCGTGTGAGTATCCTCTTGATGTATTCCACTATTATAGTCCAGCACAGAGTATTTTCCATGAGGTTGAAATGAGTGGAGATATGGATCGTGAGACTTGTGATAGTAAGATTTGCTCCACTAAGATTAAGATAGGGGCTAAGCTGAGTATAGCAGGGCTGGTAAAGTGTGCTATTGATTTTACTATGGCAAGGATTAACAAAGAGGCAAGCTCAGATGAGAGCTATGGAGCGAGTTCAGCAACAGGGGATTATGGAGCGAGTTCAGCAACAGGGGATTATGGAGCGAGTTCAGCAACAGGGTATCGTGGAGCGAGTTCAGCAACAGGGAATTGTGGAGCGAGTTCAGCAACAGGGTATCGTGGAGCGAGTTCCGTTAGTGATCCTACTGGTGTAGCTGTAGCATGGGGGCATGAGGCAAGAGCTAAAGGCTGTAAGGGATCACATCTCATTCTTTCGGATTGGAGATATACTGGAGAAAAATATAGTGATGGAGATTACAAACATCCGTATGATAAGGATTGCTGGGAGCTGGCTGGGGCGGTTATGGTAATGGTTGATGGAGAGAAGATTAAGGAGGATACATATTACAGATGCATTGAGGGATCGGTTGTAGAGGTAGATGAGGATGGGAATATCGTAGAGTAATGGCGGTGGCATACCTAGAAAATCAAAGGTATGCCACTTTTTTTAATGTTTTCTCTAAAAAACTTTCCTCTTTGTGATTATATTTTGTAAGGAGGCGGTTTTATATGGATAAGGAGATGGAAATCTTAGAGTATTTACAGGAATTTCATAAATCAGAGGGTAACGCTGTAAGTGCTGGGGAATTATCCATTTTATTCAATCTCTCAAAAAGAGGGTTAAGAGCGGTTGTTACAGCACTCAGAAAAGGGTGTTATCCAATATGTAGCTCTAATTATGGGTACTGGTATTCTAAAGAGCCAGAGGATATAAGAAAAACGGTATCACGATTGGAGGCACAGGTTAAAAATATGGAGCTGGCAGTAACAGGATTGAAAAAGGCGATTGAATGAGCGTATATGAGCTAAAACAGGACTAACACAGGATCGGTAAAGGATAGTGGAGGATATGTTAGAAACTATCCTTTATTTGATGGTTGGAGGTAGTTGCAATGAGAGTATCTGAGGGAGATTTTGTTAAATGGATGTTGCCTTTAGACAATGATTATTCCTATGGAAGAATAAACAGTATAAGAAATGCTATAGCTCTGGTAACTCATATTGGAGGGTATTATGACGGAAAACAGGTAGAGGTACACCTCAAATACATACAGAAAGGAGAGAGTAAAAGTGGCGGTAAAGCTAAGAGGGGGAGGAGATAGCTCTTTACTTAATATGAGCTATTCTAATCCTAATATAATAAAAAGCCTGTTAAAAAATATGGGTGGCATGGAGGCTATGAGCCTTAAAGGGGATAGGGTGGCTACTTGTGTGTTAGCTGATTTACAGGCGGTAACAGGGATAAATATATCAAAGTATGATAGGAAGAATAGGAAAGTATTTGATGCTGGCTGGAAAGCAGGGGTACTTACATATTTACAATATATGTGCGTGGCTTATGTACTGGTGCTGGGGTACAACAGGGCTGAGCTGGCTTTTATTCTTGGTGTGCAGATGAGTACCATACACAGGCATATAGATAACGGTGTAAAGAAAATTTGTATTGCTTTAGAAAGTGGCTGGAGGGGGTGAGGCTTGTGATAAAAAAAGTAAGGGAAGAAGATGATGCAGATAAATGGTTAAGGGATCATGATCCTTATTACTCAGAAAAGAGTAGAAATAAAAGAGCAAAATCTTCCCATCCCTATGAAACTCCTAAGCAAGAAAAGCGTAGGTGTGAAATGGAAATACCGTTTAGTAGTCTGTCACTCAATCAGAGGAAAGAGGTAGACAGTGCAGGAGGAGATGTAAAAACTTCTTTTCTTTGATTGGATATGCAATTTTCATTCTACTTTGTGGGCTTGTTTTATGAGTGAAAGATATATGCAATAAATTACTATTACCTATGCAAAATTATGAAAGGATTGGTAAAAAAGCTATGAAACAAGAGATTATGTATTGTGATCCATTAGATCTTGTACCGTATGAGAATAATCCGAGAATAAATGATTATGCGGTAAAGAAAGTGTTAGAAAGTATTAAAGAGTTTGGTTTTCAAAACCCTATTTTGGTGGATAAGGACAAAGTTATTATTGCAGGACATACAAGGAGAGAGGCAAGTTTGTTAGCAGGGCTGGAAACAGTACCTTATATCATTGCAGAAAATCTTACTCCCGAACAGGTAAAGGCATATCGTATAGCTGATAATAAGCTGGGAGAGTTGGCTACATGGGATGAAAATATGCTGAAAGAGGAATTGCTGGAGATACAAGAGCAAGAGATCCCTCTGGAGGTGCTGGGATTTACAGAGATTGATTTACAGCAGATTTTTGTGGAGGAAGAAGAAAAAGAGAAAAAGCCGAAAGAGGAGAAAACTACTCTCCCTATGTTAAGGTTTGGCTCTAACAGTATCAGAATAACAGAGGATGAGTTGATACTTCTTAGCAATCGGTATAATGAATTTGTAGAGGCTGGCACAGAGGAGGGATTTGTAAGATGGCTATTACAAAGAGGATTGTAGGAGAAATGTTTTATTCTAATTGTTTGCTGGAGGCATTAAAAGCGAAAATCAGAAATCCCAAAATAAAGATTACATATCTCTCTCCTACTATCAATGAGTGTTTTTGCCCTCATTTTATGTGGAGTGACGGAAAGAATGATTATGATTTTGGGGTAGAGAGGTATCTTAAATGGTATGAGCGTTTTTGGTTTAAAGGGCAAATAAGGGAGAGGCGGTTAGGCTTTAATGAGAAGTGGAAAGCCTACAGGATAGAAAAAGTAAAAAAGCGGAAACAGGGGATAGAAATACCTAATTTTGAGGAGGCAGAGAATGAAATCTAAACCAGAGTTATTAGAAAGAATAGACGGTATATTGAATGTATAGCTTAGTATGGGGAGGGAAACAAAAAGCCCTCTCTTTTCTATTGCATAGAAATTTTGTAAAGCCCTATGAAACCCTATGAAGAAAAACAGGCAGGGCGGGGAAAGAGAAAGCCTTATATATCCTAACTCTATATAAAGAATTATATAAGAGAGTAGTATATGTAAAATCATATGAAAAGCATATAAGAGATCAATAGCAAGATAGTAAAAAGCTATGAATAAGGAATATGAAAGAAATATTATAACCCTTTTCCAATAGGAACTATGAAATTTTAGCAGAAATAACCCTTAAAACCCTCAAAGAGAGGGAAAAGGGAGAGAGGAGGCGGTAAACGGTGGCTGAGGAGAAAGAGATGCAGGAGCAAAAGGATACAAAGTTAAAGAAAGAGAATAGCATCCAGAGAGAGGCTTTTGAGTTTTATTACAATCTGGGAGAAAAGCGATCCTTAAAGGCGGTGGCTATTCAATATAAGAGATCAGAGCGTACAGTGGCAGGATGGAGCAGATCTTTTAATTGGGTGGATAGGTGTACTCAGAGAGCCTTAGAGGAGAAAAGTGGTAAAGAGAAAGAGGCTGTAGTGCTGGATGTGAAAAGCAGATATAGGAGGCTTTTTAATAATCTGATAGTGGTAGCCTTAAAAGATTTTAAAGAGGGAAAGCTGAGGATTAAAAATATCAATGATTTAGAAAAGGTGGCTAAACTGGAGTTAGCTCTTGTGGATAGCCCGATTGATAATGTGGTATCTGGGGAAATGAGCCTTACAAAAGAGGATAGGGAGGCTGTAGATAGTTTGCTTAGTACCATTAAGACAGGGCTTAGTAGTTTGAGAGAATGATTGTGCAAATTGTATAGTTTGATAAGATTTTTGCTAAGGGGAAATACAAGGGTGGTTATACAGATTGCACAAAACAGGAAAGTAAAACAAAAGGTAATCTAAGTTTTTCTGTTATTTGTGATTATGTTTAGTATCACACAAAGAAAGAGAGGATATAGCAATGGAAAATATGGTTAAAAGTCCTAAGCATTATACAGAGGGTAGGAAGTATGAGCCAAAGGATGTAATAAGGGATTGGGGGCTTAATTTCAATCTGGGATCAGCGGTAAAGTATCTGGCTAGGGCTGGAAGGAAAGATGATATTGTGCAGGATTTGGAGAAAGCCAGAGAGTATATAGCTTTTGAGATTGAGGCGATCAAAGAAGTAAGGAAGAAAGCTCAGCGGAAAGCAGAGCAAGAGATGATACATGGAGATACAAGATGCAGATGCTCTTTTAGTCCGATATTTGCGGATATGGAAGATGGTAGGGGAGTTGCTTGTGGAGTAATGGAGGTACAGATACCAGCAAAGGCAGATCCAGAGGATATTATCAAAGCAGTAATTGATAAGCTGTATGGAGCGGAGTGATTTTTTTACTCAGTTTATTCAGTTTGTATTGTATAGAAATATCAATAAGCAATACTAAAAGGAGGATTTGAGATGAAAATAGTAAAAGCAGGATATGAGATTTTAGATAATCTGGATGGGGAGGCAATCTTAAAGAAAATAGAGAGGATAGCCAGAGTATGTTATAAGAGTGAGGATAAGATTACAGAGGGATCGGCTGAGAAGATGGTAGCCAGCCTCATAAAGAGAGGGCATGAGGCGATGTTGGAGCATTACTCATTTTCAGTAAAGTTTATCTGTGATAGAGGGGTATCACATGAGCTTGTAAGGCATAGGGTAGCCAGTTTTGCACAGGAGAGTACCCGATATTGTAATTACGGGCATGAGGGGGAGATAACGGTTATTTTTCCGTTTTTCTTTGATACAGGGATGGGTACAGCCTCAAATAGTCTTGTATATGAGGAGTGGAAACATTCTTGTGAGGTGGCAGAGAGAAAGTATATTAGTTTATTGGATAAAGGGGCTACTCCACAAGAGGCAAGATCGGTACTTCCTAATAGCCTCAAAACTGAGGTAGTGATGACAGCTAACCTTAGAGAGTGGAGGCATTTCTTTAAGCTGAGAGCGGTAGGGGTAACAGGAAAACCGCATCCTCAGATGCAGGAGGTAGTAGTACCATTATTGCAGGAGGTAAAGAGGCTGATACCTGTAGTATATGATGATCTGGAGGTAGAGTAATGGCATGGGTAGCATTGGTAGGCGGTATTATCATAGGGTTTATGCTGGGGATAGTCGGTATGTGCTTTATGGTAAATAGGGGATTGAAACGTACTAGAGAGGAGCTGGGAGAAAATGACGGTAGGTAATATTGTGGTAATCAAAGGGCTTAACCTTATGGGGGAAGTGTTGGAGATAGATGATTATGATATGGCTACTCTCTCTCTATGTGAAAATGGTACTCATATTAAGGTGGCTATATCGGATCTGGAGGTTACAGGGGCGGTACAGCCTCATAGGGAGAGTGGTAAGAGTGTGAGCATCTTAGGCACTCAGTATAAGATCGTAATCATTCCAGAGGGGGATTACAGGTATAAGAGAGATGCTGATGGCTGGTGTGATAATAGCTCTAAAGAATTACTCCTATTTAATTTCACACAGGATATAAATAGTAAAAAGGATTTAGCAGAATATCAGAAAAAGGTATTAAGGCATGAGATTATACACGCTTTTCTTTTTGAGAGTGGTTTGAGTATTAACTCAAATGGGAGTAATAGCTGGGCTACAAATGAGGAAATGGTAGATTGGATGGCGATACAAGAGCCAAAGCTACATAAGGCTTTTAAGGAGGCTGGATGCAATGAGGATATTATGTAAGTTGCTTATATTGATCGGCTTATTTCTCCTGTTAGTTGTAATAGGAAATACAGGATCAGTATTCAACAGGAGCAAGGAGAAAGAGGAGCAAAGCAGGGTAGATACTCAGTATTATAAAAAGGTGTCTGAGATGTTAGCGTGTGGCATACTCTTAGAGGTTATGCTGGCGGTGTATCTGATATTTAAGTTATGCACAATGTAAAAAATCATCAATGTAGTATGGAGGGGCTGAAAATGCTCCTCTTTGCTTTATGGAGAGAGGAGGATAAGAAATGTGGATAGTAGGTTAGAAACATTAAAAGCTACCATCATTCCAGTAATGGAAAATCCTCTTTTACAGCAATGGGTAAAAGATAAGGTTATAAGAGAAACGGTACAGGATCTCTCAATTCCCTTTATTTGTGCCTATTGGGTAGTATGTAAATATGTAACTGAGAGGGATGTACAGGGCTTGCATTGGGATATTATGCAAAATATATCGGATAACCCCAGCACTTTAGATTTAGCTCCTAGAGGGCATGGTAAGAGTACGGTTGGAGATGTGGATTTTTGTATAACAAAGATCCTCAGAGATCCGAACATAAGGATTATGATAGGCTCAAAGACTGATACACAGGCTAAGGCTTTTCTGAAAGAGGTAAGATCCCACTTTGAGAGCAATGAAACACTAAAAAGAATTTTTGGAAACTGGAAACCAAAAGTAGGATCAGATTATCCTTGGAATGATAAAGAGTTTTCTGTAAATAGGAGAACTATCATTAGAAAAGAGGCTACTCTTACAGCTCTGGGAGCGTCTGGAGCGGTTGTATCAAAGCATTTTGATATTATTATTGGAGATGACTTAGTAGGGCTGGAAAATGCCAGAACAGAGGGGCAAAGGGCTACTCTGAAAGAGTGGTTTTACAGTGCCCTAAAACCTACTTTAGAGCCTCATGGGGAAATACATATTTTAGGTACACGATATAACCCATTAGATTTGTATGAGGATCTAATAAAGAGTGGGGAGTATGTGATAAATGTTCAGAGAGCTATTATAAAGCAGGGAGATGGTACAGAGATAGCACTCTGGGAGGATAAATTTTCTCTGGCTAAGCTCATGGCTATAAAGCGTGAGAGTGGTGCTGTGATTTTTAATATGCAGTATCAGCAAGATACAGAACTGGCAAAGGGTAAGATATTCAAAGGAAAGTATTTTAGATACTATGAGGAGTACAAAATTGATTATGATTTCCTCACAGCAAAGGTAAGAGTAAAGGATGCTGAGGGGATAGATAGCTGGAAGAAAGTAAAAATATACTTTGGTGTGGATTTGGCAATATCCGAAAAACAGAGTAGCAATAATGATTATTTTGTACTTATGATTGTGGGTATGGATGATGAGCATAATATTTATGTGCTGGAGTATGTGAAAGAGAGGCTATCTTTTAATGCTCAGCTTACTACCCTGTTAAACTATGGGAGAGATAAATACCCTATGGTAGAGAGGATAGGAATAGAGAGCAATGCTTATCAACAGGCAATGGCACAGGAGGTAAGGAGGCTTAGTTTATTGCCAGTGCTTAATATAAATACCACTAAGGATAAGGTAACAAGGGCAATGAGGCGATCTGCTAACTTTGAGAATGGGAAAATCTATTTTAGGGCTGGCATGGATGATTTAGAGGAGTGCTTGTTACTCTTTCCAGAGGTAGATCATGATGATCTTTTTGACGGTTTGGATTTTGCGTGTACGATTGCAGATCAAGCCAGTCATATAGGAAATTTAAAACGAGAAGATTTAACAGTATAGCCCTCAAAGTAAGGGCTATTTTTTGTGAAAGGAGATAGTGATGATAGAAAAACCTATTGATAAGGAATTTAATACAGAGGCAGATGGTACAGAGCGGTTTAGTGCCAGTTTCTTAAATGATTTGGTAGATGCTCATACAAGAAAAATAGCCCCAAAATATAGGAAATATCAAAATCTGTATGAGGGGAAACATAAGATCCTTAATAAAAAGCCTAAAGATAAGAACAAGCCTAATAACAGACTGGTAAATGATTTTTACGGTCAGACAATAGATAATACAGTGGGGTATTTCTTAGGTAATCCTGTAATCCTTAATTATACTGAGCCGAAAGAGGAAAAGCCAGCGGTAGAGGTTGAGCCTGTGGATGTCGGTGTGGATATGGAGGAGTTAGAAGATACAGAGGTACAGGATTTTATTGATTATCTTATGGTTGATAACGATATGGAGGATGTAATTATAGAGTGGGGTAAAGAGGCTATGATTAAAGGGCTATCTCATCTCTTAGTGTATCAGAATGAGGAGAGCAAAACAAAAGTAATGAGACTTAGCCCAGAGGATGTAATACTGGTTTATAAAAATTCCAGTACAAAGGAGCTACAGTATGCAATCCGCTTGTATGATATTGATACAGAGGACACAGATAAAACTACTCATTATGCAGAAGTTTACAGCGTGGGGAAAATGGAGCTTTTTAAGAGCGTGGAAACTTCTACAGCTCCTCAGAGGGGCAAGGGTAGAGAATTTGCCTCCTATGAGTTTGTGAGTGAGGAGAGCATTATCTATAGCAGAATACCGATTGTAACCATGTATAACAATGAGGAGCAAATGAGCGATCTGGAAAAGATTAAAACTCTTGTTGAGGACTATGATAAGGTGCTATCTGATGTATCGGATGAGTTTAGTGTTTTCAGAAATGCTTATCTCATGCTGAAAAATATGATTGTAGGAGAGAATGGAAAGAAACAGCTCAAAGAGGAGGGCATTATAGAGGTTATGGAAAATGGAGATGTGAAGTTTATAACTAAGCAGATCCAAACGGAGGCTCTGGAAAATCATCTTAACAGGCTGGAGAACAATATTTATAAATTCTCACAAGTGCCTAATCTCTCTGATGAAAATTTTGCTGGTAATCTCTCAGGAGTGGCAATCCGTTTTAAGCTTTTTGGACTGGAAACAAAGTGTATCATCAAAGAGCGGAAAATGGAGAAAGCTCTGAGAGATTTTGTAAGGGTGCTGGCAGTACCGATCAGAGTAAGTACAGGGCATGAGGTAGATATTGTAAACCTCAAAGTAGAGTTTACCAGAAATGTACCAAACAATCTTACAGAGCTGGTAGATACAGTTACTAAGCTGAATGGAACGGTAGATAAAGAAACGCTCCTTAGTCTATTGCCGTTTATTGATAATCCTAAAGAGGTATTGGAAAAGCTGGAGGCAGAGAATAAAAAGCAGAAAGAAGATACCGATCCATATTCACAGGAGAATATAGAGGCTGATAGTAATAATCTTTTCTCTAATTTTGGATCATTTTTTGAGGGTAGTACTCAGACTGAGGGAAATACAGAGGAATAATGGAGGGAGGCTGTAATAATGGCAGAAACAGGATATATAAATCCAGAGGTAGCCAAAATGTACGGTATTCCTTATAGCCAGCTAACCCCTCAGCAAAAGGCTATTCTCCATGCAGATAGCAAACGGAGAGAAAAGCTCATAAAAGAGCGTGAGGAGGAAGTGTTAAAAAATAATCTGAAAGCCTTTGAAGATGAGGCAAAAATGGAGAAAGTGTTAGGAGTTATCTATAAGGATTGCCAGAAACAGATTTTAGCAGATGTAGCGGAAACAGTAGCAAAGGTACAAAAGGCTGGAGGAGATTGGAGTTATGCTAATCAGAGTGCCTTAACACGATCCAGAGGGTTATTTGAGCAAATAGATGAGGAGATAAGAAAGCTGGGGCAGAAAGAGGAGGTTATTTTCACACAGGGGCTATCTCATATCTATACCGATCAGTTTTTGAGAGAGATATATGGGTTGGGTAAGGTAAAAAATGTAACCATCAATCTCAATAAGCTCAATCCTACATATATCAAAAGAACTTTAGATTATCCTTGGAGCGGTGCTATGTTTAGTGATCGCCTCTGGAACGATAAGGGGAGGCTGGGGCAAAATCTGAGAGTAGGACTTACCCAGAGTATGATATTAGGAGAGGGCATACCTCAGATTACAGAGAGGATAAATAAGGGGATCAATACTTCTCAATATAACGCTGAGAGGGTAGCCAGAACAGAAACAAAGAGAGTAAGCTATGTGGCTCAGCGTGAGGTATGGGAGGGTAACGGTGTAACCCAGCTTAGGTATCGTTGTGCAAATGGAGGAGATAACAGGACTTGTCAACATTGTTTTGCATATAACAATAATGTATATACGTTGGGAGAAGAACCTACTCTCCCGATCCATCCTAACTGTAGATGTACCTATGTGCCAGTAGTGAGTGATACCTTTGAGGAGAATGAGCTAAATGAGCTTACAGGATCTATAAGAGGGGCTGAGAACTATGAGAAATGGAAAGTAGAGCAGGATGCTCAGCTCAAACAGCAAAAACTCTTACAGGAGGCACAGGCTAAAAAGAATGAGGTAGAGGATGCTGAGTTTAATCTGGCTTATATGAAAATGTCGGCTGGAGATAACGGTAAGTATTCTGGTATCTGGATGCAAGATGTTACTCTTGATGATTATGAGCTGAAAAAGGATAAGATACAGGCTAAGAGAGACTATTTTGAGAGCCAGCTTAAAATTGCTACTGGTGCGGATTATGATAAATTTCAACAGCTCTTAGCCTCCTTAGATGATTTTGAGGAAAAAGGAAAAGAATATGTACTCCAAAAACAAACAGTATCAAAGCTGAAAAAAGAGCTGGAGGTAGCAGAGAAAAAGGCTGGTATCTGGGTAGATAATCCATACTCACAGGAAAGAAAAGATAATGCGTACTGGTTTATGGGTACACAGGATGCCGATACTGTATTAAGAGGAGGATGCTCTGAGGTATGGAGAAAGGCTAAAAAAGATGAGCGGTATGCTATCTGGGACTACACACAGGGTAGCGGAAAGTTTAATAGACCTCTGGCTGGATATGCTGGAGGCTGGTATAATAAAATCGGGGATAAAAAGGTTAGTATTGATTACGAGGGTGCTGGAGCGGAGATCAGAAAGATGACTACCCTCATTGATAGATCCTCTTATGATTTTGATATATGGTTACAGCGTGGATGTGGCTCAGAGGCTATTGATAGTATGCTGGGTACAAGCGGTTTTGGTTCTATGACACATGATGAGTTACAACAGTTTGTAGGTAGGACTGGTAGACAGTATAATTTTATCAGTACAGGAGTGGCAAAGGGTAAGGGCTTTTCTGGAGATGTGGTATGTAATATCTATGCTCCAAAAGGTACGAAAATGATGTATGCAGAGCCTTTTAGTTATTATAGCGGTGCTGAGTACCAAACAACAGATCCTAATCATTTATGGGATGGTAAGAGGAAACAGACAAATTTTGGTTATGAGAGTGAGATGATTATACAGCGTGGAGCTAATTATAGAATAACCAAAATAGAGAAAACAGGATATACTACTTACGTTGATATGGAGGTAGTGATTGAGGATGGTTACGATAAATTCCAGCAGAGGACTTATAAAGGATATGGAGCTTAGGAGGTAATAAGAAATGGATGAGAAAAGACAGAAAGAAATTGCTGAGGAGAGGCTTACAAGCTGGGCTAATAATGGTAAGGCTTGTGAGGGGTGCATTTTTGCTTATGGAGATACCCCTTTTAATAATGCTCCTAATAAGGGGAGCTGTGAGGTGTATAAATACCCGAAAACAAAGCCAGATAGTGTATTTGTGGAGGGTAAGGCTTGTAAGTATCGTAGAGAGAAATAGAGGGGCTATATGAGGCGATTAGAGGCTACTGGCGGTAAGTGCTGGTAGCCCTTTTTCTTTTTCCTAAAAATCTGTGGTAAATGTGATTATATTCCTTAAAAGGAGGTTTGATTATGTTTAGTGTAGGAGATATTGTTTATTTTGTGGAAACCAGAGGTAGAGAGTGTAGCATCCGTTATGGAGTGATAACACTGGTAGATGCTGGGAAGTATTTTATTGATTTTCTCAAATTGAGGGAGCATAGATATGTAAAGGGTATTCCTATTGAGGAGTTTGAGGGTACTGAGTGGAAGAAAATACCCAAAGAATGGCAGGATGACTATAGGAAGATAGAAACAGGGCTGATATATCGGCTGAGTGCTGAGGAAAAGGCTTTTATACAAGAAAAAAGAATAGATAATCCAGCAGATTTAAAAGAGTTATACGATAAAGGTATTCTGGTAACAGCGGATAAAATAACAAATTGGAAGATAGAAACAGAGATAAACAGGAATAAGGAATACAGGATAGTAAGAGTAATTCCAGCATGGACTTTAACTTATGGGGAGGATCATAGAACATATACACATTTACCAAAGAAAGATATATTTACTACTTATGAGGAGGCAACACAGAGAGCAGAGGAAATAAAAGAACGGTGGAGGACTGAGGATGCTCTCACAGATGAGGAATGGAGCATAAAAGAAATTGATAAGGTGCTGAGGCTTTTTACAGATAAGGAAAGAGTAAAAAGGTGGAGAGCGAAACTCCTTAGTATGGATAACATAGAGGAGTTAGAGATAAAAAAGGTGGATGATAATACTGTTAAGTGGCGGTATTTTTCTCCTAGAACAGAGTGGAAAGAGCTGGTAGTGTAAAAGCTACTGGCTCTTTTATTGTTATGAAAGAAAACTGAATAAAAATGGAAAAAATTTGTTTATGGATATGCAATGTTTAGCTTATTTTGTGGGCTTGTTTTATGGAAAGGGTTATGTGCCTCAAAACTTACGAGGGTTGAGGATGTAAAACTTATTTTAAGGAGGAAAAGAAAGATGGCTGATAACAACACTACAACAACAGATGCACAGGTAACAGGGCAGGATGGTAAAGATACCAGCACTACCACAACAACTACTCAGAATGGAGATAAAGATACTGGTAAGGAAACTCCAAAGGCAAAGACTGAGGAAGAAATCAGAGCGGAACTCCAGAAAGAGTATGAAAAGATGGCAGATAAGCGAGTAACGGATGCTATCAAGAAAAAAGAAAAAGAGTGGGCTGATAAGCAGGCTAAAGAAAAAATGAGTGAGGATGAGCGTAAACAGGCTGAGGAGCGTGAGAGGCAGGAGGCACAGGCTAAGAAAGACTGGGAGCTTACTGTAAAAGGGCTGAGGCTGGATGTGGTGGATGCTGTGGCTGAGCTTGGGCTGGATGCTGGTTTTCGTAATTTGATTGCTGTAGAGGATTTAGCCACGATTGCCGATGAGGAGGAGCGGAAAGCAAAACTCACAGAGAGAGTAAAGGGCATGAAAGCCCTCTTTGATGCCGAAGTGAAAAAGGCAGTAGAAAAGGAAAAAGCAAATTTCCTTAAAGGAACTACACCAGCTACAGGATCGGGCAAGAAAACAGAGGATGCTTACGATAAGGCTAAAAAAGCTGGGGATGTAAAGGGTATGATTGGCGAAAAGCTGAATAAGCTCCACAACAATAATGATGAGGATTAAAAGGAAAGGTAGGTAAAGACAATGGCAGATATGGTAAAAAGATCGGATTTTTTACAGAATGAAGTAATAGATCTGGCAGAGGAGATTAAGCTGGTATCTCCTACAGATACTCCCCTTACTACTCTTTTGATGGGCAGGGGGCAGACAGTACCAGCAACGGATATTACTGTTACATGGAGAGAGCGTAAGCTAAACGATCAAAGGGGTACTCTTAAATTAGAGGGTGCTGAGGCTGGAGATGCAATTAAATCCAGCAGAGGTAGCTTGTCTAATATTTGCCAGATTATTGAGAAAGTAACACAGGTATCTGGTACAGCACAGGCTCTTAATCCGAAAGGGATTGGTAACAGTTTTCAGTCTGAGGTATCGGATCGTTTGACGGAAACTAAGAGGGATCTGGAGTGGTATTTTATTAACGGTACTAAGACAATGGAGGCAGACAGCACTCCTAGACAGATGGATGGGCTTATGAACCTTGTAAATGACAAAAATGTTATTGACGGTACAGGGAAAACTTTTTCTGAGGAGCTTATCTTAGATGCCTTGCAGGGGATGTGGGATCATGGTGCTAACGGTGAGTATTTCTCTTTTGTAAATGCAAGCGTTAAGCGTATGGTAAATGGATTGCTGAAAAATGGCACAAATGTAAAGGTTGACATTGATAACAGCATGGATCAAGTGCTGGGTATTACAGTTGCTAAGATCCAGAGTGATTTTGGTGTGATTAACCTTGTGCTGGATCGTCACATGGTAACGGATGCTATGCTTACGGTGGACTTAGAACAGGTAGAGATCGCTGAGCTTAGGGGTACTTTCTATGAGGATCTTCCTAAGTCTGGAGATTATTTTAGAGGTCACGTATTGAATGAGAGTACAATCAAACTTCTCAATTCTTATGCTGGCTCTAAGATTATCAATATTGGAAAAACAGAGTAAGGAGGTAAGGGAAGATGGCTAGAAAAGTTAGTAATGAGGCAGATCAGAAACAGATAACAGAAAATAAAGAGATTAAGCAGGAACAGACACCAGCAGAGGCTACAGCCACAAGTGAGGCTACAGCCACAAGTGAGGCTACTGAGGCAGAGGCTAAGCAGGAGGAAAAGGTGTATAACTTTACATCTTCTAATAAATTTCTCACAGTAGCCTCTTTAGGTGTACAGTTTATAAACGGTAAAGCCTCCACAAAGGATATAACGGTGGCAAGGGCTTTAGCCACTCTTTACGGTGTGGAGCGTGTGGAATAGGAGAGGAGGATCTTTATGGAGAGTTTGGATAGATGCAGAATTATCTTAGGACTTTCCAAAGATAACACTCCTAAACTGGAGCTGGTACAGGTATTCTTAGAGAAAGCCAGAGAGGATATTGAGGCTTTTTGCCGAGATAATTTCATTGATGAAAGTGGGGCAGATGTATTTCCAGCTCCACTTAAAAATATTATGGAGGATTTGGCTATACAGCGTTTTAGAAAGCTGGGGGCAGAGGGTAATACCTCATATACTCTAGCTGATGAGAGCGTAAATTTTGAGGATAAGTTACCAGATACCGTTAAGCAACAGCTCTATTGCTATAGGCGATTATTTCCAAGAGAAAACGCTAAGACGGTGGAGGCAGGAGGGGAGGATTGATTTATGGTTACTTTCCTCTTTGATAAGATTGTGGAAGTCAAAAGATACAGTAAAACGCTGGGGGAATATAACAGACCAAAACAGGAACTTGTGTTAGTTGGTACTTATGATTGTCATGTTACAGATGGATCAAGTAATACCTCCCAGCTCCAGCCTCAAAAGAAAAATATCACAGATGGAAACTTATATACTCATCCAGAGGCAGACATACAAAAGGGGGATATACTCTATGTGTATGAAAAAGATGAGTATGATAATAAGGTGGAAAGCACAGAATTTAAAACTATTGCTGATAGACCTTACAAAAAGCGTACAAAGTTGATAGTACCCCTCTTAGCAGAGAGTGAGGTATAAATATGACTGATAGTGATTTTTCTGTAGATGGTTGGGATGATTTTGTAATAGCTTTTCAAGCTCTGGTAGATAGATGGGAGGAAAAGAAAATAATTTTACTCCAGAGGATAGGTAATATCATGGAGGAAGAAATCGCTCCTCTTATTCCTGTAGATACCTCACGTTTAGTATCTTCTTTTTCAGTAACGGTAGGAGGGGCAGAAAGCGTAGAGTACAGCACTAATGTAGAATATGCTTTATATGTAAATGATGGTCATGTACAGCACAAGAGATTTTTGCCAGTACGTTATCTGAGTGCAGGAGGTAGACAGAAATACATACGGTATAGCGGTCAAAAGGGGATTATGCTAAAAGAGCGGTATGTGGCTGGCAAACATTTCATAGAGGATGGTATGCAAAATGCTACCCCCAGAATTGAGAGGCTCATTGTTTCATGGATGGAACAAGCGTTTAGAGAGGCAGAGGGAGGTAATTTATGAGGCTACTAAATAGTGTTTGTAAAGTTATCGCTGATGCTTATTCTGGTGTTCCAGTATATATACAGGAAGTGCCGAGAGAGTTTGAAAGACCTAGCTTTTTTGTGTCAAAGATAACAGATCCGAAAACAATTAAAAACTATTTTTTATATCAAAATAACCCCACTTTTCAGATTATATATTTTGGGGAGAGGGATGAGGCTAATCAAGTGTTAGCTGAGCCTCTTTATGAGGTAGAGGATAGGCTGGAGGAGCTTTTTCTTTTAGCTCTGGCAGTACCAGTTATCCCAAAGGCAGGAGTAAAGGAAAAGGAGAGATTTGCTAAGATAGATAGCTTTACCTCTAATCTAAGGATAAATGAGGGGGCTATCTATTGTAATTTGATCCTTAATTTTACTGAGAGTATCAATCATCCAGATAACCATGAGATCATTGAGGAGGTTGATATAACGGTAACAGAAATTTAGTAAAGGAGGATTGCGACAATGGGATTACCTAGTATAGTTATAGAATTTGTGAAAAAGGCGGTACAGGCTATACAGATTGGTGCTGGCGGTGTGGTTGGTATCATCTTAAAGGATGAGAAAAACACTGGAGCATTGATTATCAAAGGTGTAGACGAGATCCCCACTGATTTTACAAAGGAAAATCAAGAGTATATCCAGAGGGCTTTTCTGGGTGCTCCGAAAAAGGTTATTGTATATACCTTGCCTACTGAGGCAGAAAATTACAATGAGGCAACAAAGTATTTTGCAACTGTAAATGTAAATTATCTGGTAGGCTCTCCAGACATTTCTACAGAGGAGGCTACAGCCCTTGCTACATGGTGTATGGGTATCAGAAAAAATACTCCTAAAAGACCTGTAGTAATTGTGCCAAAGACAGCCTCAGATAACAAGTGTGTTATCAACTTTGAGATCGTAGGATCTACAGCTACAGATTGTATCAATGTAGAAGATAAAGTATATACAGAGGCTCAGTATTGCAGTAGGATCGCTGGCTTGCTGGCTGGACTGGATCTGAAAGTGTCGGCTACATATAAACCTCTTAGCGAGGTAACAAGTATTCCTGTGGTGGATAAGGATGAGGTAGATGAGGCGGTAGATAAGGGTAAATTTACTCTGTATAACGATGGAGATCGTATCGTTATAGCAAGGGGAGTTACTTCTCTGGTAACGGTTACGGAAACGGAGACAGAGGATCTTAAAAAGATTAAAATTCTGGCTATACAGGATCTGATCGAAACGGATCTTTATTCCACTATCAATAAAAGCTATATCGGCAATTACTCTAATAGTTATGATAACAAGTGCTTGCTGGTTACAGCTATTAGGGCATACCTTAAACAGCTTAGCACAGAGGATGGCGGTAAGGGATATATCAATGAGAATTACACAATGGAGATCAGTGTATCAAAACATAAGATCTGGTTGGAGGCTCATGGTATAGATACCTCAGATATGGATGAGCAAGCGATTAAGGAGGCTAACACAGGCTCTTATATTGGCTTAGATGGTACAGTATCAATCCTTGATGCGATTGAGGATGTGGATATTACCATTACTAAGGAATAAGAGAGGAGGGATAACAGATGGCAGTAGAGGGTAAAAGAATATGTAACGGTACTTTTGGTGAAATCTGGTTAGATAGCGATCTTGTAACTGAGTGTTATAAGGCACAGGCAAAGATTGAGTTTAACAAAGAGGAAATTAAACAGTGCGGTACATGGGCTACAGACCATAAAACTACAGGATATAAGGGTACAGGATCGCTTACTACCCACAAGGTATTTACTGACAGGGCATCAAAAAAGATCGCTGAAATGTTGAAAAATAAGCAGGAGGTTAGGTTTACAATCATTAGTAAGCTGGCAGATCCCGATGCTTATGGGGCTGAGAGGATTGCTATTTATGGTGTATCGTTTGACGATCTTACCTTGTTTGATTGGGAGGCACAGACACCGGGCGAAGTAGAGCATCCGTTTACTTTTACTACTTATGAGTATCTGGATCAGATTGAGCCTAGATAAGAGGCAACAAAGGAATTTAAGGGAGAGGAGAGGATTATAGGATCTCCCTCCCTCATTTTTGTGTTTAAACATAGTAAAAAATTATTAGGAGGATATTAAAAATGATGGAAACAATGGATGGAATGGTAACAGAGAAAAATGTAGGAATACAGGCGGTAACAGGGCAGGAGAATACTCTGGTATCTGAGATGGTAAATACTCAGATAGAGGATATGGATGAGGAAAAGAAGATACCTGTAAATGCTCTGGATCTTCTCTTAGGTGGAGATACGGATAAAATTAAACTTCCCACAAAGAGAATAGAGATTACCAGATTATCAGAAGTTTATGGATCTCCGTTCTATGTAACTTTACAGGCGGTAAGTGCTAGTAAGTGGGAAGAATTACAGGATATGGCTTTAAAGATACAGGGTAAGGATTTGGATATTGATACAAACTTGCTCCAGATCTTTGTAGTTATGGAGAGTGTGCTGGATGACAGCGGAAAACCTCTCTTTAAAAATAAAGAGCTTATGATGAAGTTTGGATCTCCTACACCTAAAGAGCTGATTAAAAAGATTTTACTCTCTGGAGAGATTGTTAGTATCTATGGGGCGGTATCTGATATTAGCGGTTTTAAGGATAGCTCCATTGAAGAAGTAAAAAACTAATTGAAACGGATGGGCTTACTAATCTCATGTATTATTACTGGGTAAATCGTGGGATCAGACCATCCGTTTTTTATTCCATGCCTAAAGGGGAACTTATGGTAATACAGGCTTTTTATGAGAAAGAATTGGAGGAAAGAGAAGAGATGCAGAGAAAAATAGACAGTATGAAATAAAATTTATTTTGAGTAAAGGGGGTGAAATGTGTGAGAGAGTTTGGTGCTAGATTAACGCTTAGAGATCAAATGAGCGAGGGGCTGAGAAGAAATGTAAGACAGCAACAGGAATTTAGCAGACAGGTACAAAACTCCAGACGAGCGGTACAGGATTTAGGAAGAACCTCAGCTAACCCCAGAGTAGATGTAAATGATCGTGCTACTCCGAGAGTAAACAGAATTGCACAGGCTTTAAGATCTATGAGCAATGAGCGTTATCTGACAAGGGCAGAGGTACAAGATAGAGCCTCCCAAACTGTTTCAAACATTAGAGCAAGGCTAAGAGAGATTGCTACTACATACACTCCTATAGTGCGTATAAGGGATAGGGCATCACAGGGTTTAGCAAGAATTAAAAACACTATAGGGGGGTTAGTTAGGAGAGCAATTACTCCTGTAATCAGAGTAAGGGATATGGCTACCAGAGGCATAAATAGAGTAAGGGTTGGGCTGGCTACTGTGGGTAGAATAGTTACCAGCCCTTTTGTGTCGATAAGGGATAGAGCCAGTGCGGGATTACAAAGGGTTGGAGGTACGCTTAGAAGAATTGGTAGCACGATTGCTAGACCTTTTGTGTCTATAAGAGATCGTGCTACTCCTATTGTAACAAGCGTAATTGGAAAATTAAAATCAATCGGTGGCATGGTTGCTACAGCTATGGTTAAGGTTAAAGATGGTGCGAGTAAGGTACTTGGAAAGATTGGAGATACCTTAAAAACCTTAGCCAAAGGAGCTACCATAGCTTTAGCGGTAACTGGAGCTGGGGCATTAAAATCACTCTCTGAGGGGGCTAACCTACAGCAGAGTATAGGCGGTGTTGAAACTCTTTTTAAGGGGGATGCAAATACCGTTATAGAAAATGCTAATAAAGCATTTCAGACAGCAGGATTATCGGCTAATGAGTACATGGAAAATGTAACATCATTTAGTGCCTCACTTTTGAGTAGTTTGAGTGGAGATACAGCTAAATCAGCACAAGTAGCGGATATGGCTATGGTTGATATGGCTGATAATGCGAATAAATTTGGTACAGACATGGGGAGCATACAAAACGCTTATCAAGGTTTTGCAAAGCAGAATTATACCATGTTGGATAACCTTAAATTAGGGTATGGCGGTACACAGGAGGAGATGAAAAGGCTCTTATCCGATGCTGAGAAAATATCTGGAGTGAAGTATGATATTAGCAACCTTGCGGATGTGTACAACGCTATCCATGTAGTACAGGAACAGCTAGGAGTAACAGGAACAACAGCAAAAGAGGCGAGTGTTACCTTTACAGGATCTTTAGCCTCCATGAAATCAGCTTTTACTAATCTCATGGGGCAGTTATCCGTAGGGGATGGGGAGGCAGTTGCAAGATCGATGGGCGATCTTTTAGATACAGCCTCTACGTTCTTGTTTGATAATGCGATCCCTATGGTACAAACAATCTTTGATAATTTGCCTACAGCAATAGGTACAGCCTCTAAAAAGATTGTACCGAAAATCAAGAAAAACGTACTCCCTCTGGTAACAGGAATTAAAGATGGAATTTTTGATGCTCTGGCAAATATGGGAGTAGATACTGGACTATTGGATCAGCTATCAAATTCCCTTAAATTTGAGGGGTTAGGTAGTGGTGCTGGAGATATGCTGGGAGCATTTAAAGAGGGATTTGTAACTACTATGAATACGGTTATAGCCCTAATCCCTCCTGTAATATCAATGGTGCAGAGTGTAGCTCCTGTGGTTGCAAGTATCATAACCACGATAACAAACGGTGTAAATCAAATGATACCGTACATTGTGCCTGTGATAACAACAATCACAAATATCATTACTACAGCAATGCCAGTAATCCAGAGTATTATAACGATTGTAGTCAATGCGATTGTAGCTCTTATGCCTACTTTGAGTAGTATTTTTCAGACAGTAGGGGGAGCAATTCAAAAAGTATTATCCATGCTGGGAGATCACATGGGATTATTCCAAACAGTAGTACAGGCGGTAGTAACAGTAGTTGGGGAAGTGTGGAACGCTTTAGCTCCTGTGATTAGTACAGCGGTGGATCTTATTATTACGGTAGTTGATGGGTTACTTACTGGAATTGAGGCGGTATTTAACTTCTTAGCTCCGTATATTTCTCAGATTTGGAGTAGTATTTGTGGATTTTTTAACAGTGCAAGCTCTACAATTCAGACTATTATAAGTACCTTAATCAGTGTATTTAATGGGCTGAAATCAGCAGTTTCTACAGTGTTTAACTCAATAAAAGGTACAATCTCATCAGTATGTGGGGCGGTATCTGGGGTTATCTCTGGAGTAGTCGATAAGATCAGCGGATTTGTTGATAAGATTGGCGGTGCAATTAGTAAGGCTAAAGAGTTTGCTGGAGGCATTGCTAGTAAGGTTGGCGGTGCTTTAGGATTTGCGTATGGTAAAGATCGTGTACCGTATGACAATTACCCAGCAAGGCTACATGAGGGGGAGAGGGTACTTACCAGAAATCAAGCGGATCAATATGATCGGGTAATGAGTACCAGAGGCATCCCTAACAGGGCTATGGGTACAGGCATAATAGCCAGAGATAATACCCTTATCAATGCCCATCAAGGGGAGAAACTTCTCACTAAGCAGGAGGCTAAAGGAGTTGGATCTGGAGGCAGTAAAAAATATACCATTAACTTTTATGATAGCCATTTTGAAAGCGAGGCTGATGTGGATGGCATTGTAAGTAAAATGGTTAAGAGGCTGGAGGATGTAGAAAATAATGTTACTTAGGAGGTAAAGCGGTATGAATTTTTGGTTGAAACATACTGATAAGGATAAATTTAAGTTGCCAGTTACACCGAGAGCTTTTGATGTGTCGGTAGCTCATAAAAATACTGTGGTAAATATTGTATCTCTGGGAGAGATTAACCTCTTAGGTAAAACAGGGCTGAGGAGTATTACCCTCAGCTCTTTCTTTCCAGCACAGGACTACTCTTTTGCAAAAGCTGATAGGAGAGAGCCAGATTACTATATAGATAAGCTGGAAAAATGGAGAAAAGGTAATACAATAATCCGTTTTATAATAAACGGTGTAATCAATATGCAATGCACTATGGAGAGTTTTTCATGGGGGCAACAGGATGGAACAAATGATATATATTATGATATTACATTAAAGGAATACAGAACGGTATCAACAAAGAAAAGGACACAGAAAAAGATTAAAGCTACAAAACATAAAATAAAAAAAGGAGATACACTTAGCAGGATTGCAAAAAAATATTATGGTAAAAGTAGTGCTACTTACAGGAATAAGATTTATAAAGCAAATAAGAAAATTATAAAAAATAAGAGTAAGTTACCAAAAGGGAAAAAAATTAAAATCCCAGCCCTTACAGTGACTAGCTGGAAATAGGGGGGGATGGTAAGATGCAAATACGCTATACAAAATTTACAGCCAAAAAGACTAAAGGAAAATGGAAAATCAGTACAGCGGTTTATGATATAACAAAGTATGTTAGCTCTGTAGAATGGGGAGGCTCAAAAGATGAGGTTGCTAGGAAAGTGAGCTTATCCTTTATCAATGCTCCTAATGATCCTAATATAAAGAGTATTACACTTAAATTAGGGAGCATGATTTACTTGTATGACGATGATAAAAAGGAGATTTTTAGAGGCTATATTATTGATCGGGAACGTGGGAGTAATACAGTAGTTTCCTATGTAGTCTATGATCTTTTATATTATACCCTCAAAAGTAAGGCTACATATAAATTTAAGAAAAAGACAGCAGAGGCTATCACAAAGGCGGTATGTAAGGATTTGAAAATATCGGTAGGCTCTCTGGCTAAGACTGGTAAAAACGTAAAATTTTTAGTTAAGGATCGTAGCATTTATGAAATTATCATGGTAGCTTACACTAAGGCTAAAAAACAGACAAAGAAAAAGTATTATGTATATACCAGAAAAGGAAAATTGTGTGTAGGTAAAATTGAGGATGAATGGTTTAAGCTGGAGTTATCAGATAATAGCAATGTTATCTCTACCAGCTCAAAAGAGAGCTTGTCTGAGGTTGTGAACAGGGTAAAGGTTTATAATGAAAAAGGTAAGCTACTAAAGGTTGTGAAAAATGAAAGCAGTATTGTAAAATACGGTATTTTTCAACAGACCTATACAAAAGAAAAAGGGGTAAATGCTACTACGGTAGCAAAGGGGATGCTTAACGGAATAACCAGAACACTAGAAATAGAGTGTATTGGTTATGTAGGGTGTACTACTGGAAAATGTGTGAGGCTAATAGATGCTACTACTGGTTCTGAGGGCAAATTTTACATAACAGCCGATACCCATACATGGCAGAATGGAGTACATACTATGAAACTTTCTCTTGCATTGCATAATACAATGGATGTTCAAAGTGCAGATTAAGGGAGGCGGTACAGTGGCGAAAGATGATAAGGATTATGCTAAGCTCTTAAAGATAATGAGGAGGCAGGGCGGTAAAGATAACCCTGTTTTATTAGAGCTTGGAGAAATGACAAGTAAAAATACCTGTATGGTAGGAGAGCTGGAGCTGGATGCGGATGATCTGTTAGTCGCTGAGCCTTTAATTACAGGTTATCATAAAGCGGTAAATAATAATAATCCATCTCTAAAGAATGAGAATACCTTTGTAGATCCGCTGAAAAAAGGAGATGAGGTTGTTTTACTCAAAATAGAGGGAGAGGATGACACTTATGTAATATTATGTAAGGTGGTGAGTTTGTAATGGGGTTATTTCCATTTTTTACGGATGAGGAAAGTGATAATCTGGAGTTGGAAGATCCTGTAATCATAGAGGATGCGGAGGAGGCTACAGATGAGCCATATAGAGAGTATGAGCTTGATTTAACGACAGGAAAACTCACAGGGAGAATTATAGAGGGTACAGATGCTATTGTAGTATGGTGTGTACTTACCCTCCATTCAAAGCGGTATGAATACCCTGTGTATTCATGGGATTATGGGGAAGAAATTACTTCAATGATCGGTAGCTCCTATGAGCCAGATTTATTAGAAAGTGAAACAAAAAGGATGGTTGAGGAGTGCTTATTAGTCAATGAGCATATCACAGCTATAAATGATCTGGTAGTAACACAGAATGAGGATAAGCTCCATGTAAGATTTACCATAGAAACAGATCAAGGAGATGCGGAGGTGGAAACAGATGTATGAGGATAACAATACCTTTGAGGATATTATGGAGCGTACTCTGGCAAAGGTAGCAACAGATGTAGATAAGCGTGAGGGAAGTGTTATTTATAATGCTTTAGCTCCTACAAATGAGGAGATAGCTTATTTATATGTATTGCTGGATGCTATTATAGAAAATGGATTTGCAGACACAGCGGAGAGAGAGTATCTAATACAGCGGTGTAAAGAGCGTGGTATTTATCCAGATGAGGCTACCTGTGCAATTCTCAAAGCTGAGTTTAACATGGAGATACCTATAGGCAATCGGTTTAATCTGGGAGATTTAAACTATGTGATTATTGCCTTTATCGAACAAAAAAATATACCAGTAGAAAATGAGAATGGAGAAACAGAGTATAAAACAGTTTGGTATTATCAGCTCCAATGTGAGGAGGCTGGTACAGATGGCAATACTCAATTCGGGGTACTGGAGGCGATTGATTTTGTTGATACAAATATGGAGGGATCTATAGTAGAGCTTTTAGTACCAGCAGAGGATGAGGAAGATACGGAGGCATTAAGAGAGCGGTATCTTAATTCTTTTTCAGATACTCCTTTTGGTGGCAATCAAGCCGATTATAAAAAGGAAGTTGGTAAGCTGGATGGGGTAGGCGGTGTAAAAATTATTCCTGTATGGGCTGGAGGCGGTACTGTAAAACTGATTATCATAAATAGTAATTTTGAGGTAGCAAGTGGGGTACTTGTAGCAAATGTACAAAATGCTATAGATCCTCCCCCACAAGGCGAGGGGGCAGGATTAGCCCCTATAGGACATACAGTAACTGTAGAAAGCTGTGAGGCTAAAACAATTCCTATATCTATTAACTGTACTTTAGAAGATGGATATAGTTGGGATGAAATTAAAGAACAGGTAACAGAAAATATTGAGACATATTTCTTAGAAATCAGAAAAAGATGGGCGAATGAGGATAACTCAATAGTGAGGGTATCGCAAGTGGAAAACCGTATTTTGAGTATTGAGTGATGTTGTATCATTTTAGTTGACACCTTATACTCAAGGATTTGATGTATAATC
>OFHA01000814.1_pt1 | contig 25005 bp, 20 predicted proteins | sample 1521891 | NCBI WGS metagenome assembly OFHA01 (sample SAMEA3504089, study PRJEB24116) | mouse gut metagenome | biome: mouse gut; feature: mouse-associated habitat; material: faeces | place: Denmark | collected 2011
CTGTTTCCTTCTTACATATCAGGGGCAAAAATCGTTATTTCCCGACAGCCCCTTTGGTTTTCATCCTGAGAAATTCTCCCGGCGTCATATGGTATTTCTTTTTAAATGCCCGGTGGAAATAGGAAAGGTTGTGAAACCCCACGGACAGGGAAACCTCCAGAATGGAAGCGTTTTCATCTTCTAACAGTTCCACAGCCTTTTCCAGCCGCAGGTTATTCAGGTATTCCACACAGGTCATGTTCATATGTTTTTTGAAGAAACGCATAAAATGATATTCGCTGAAATAACACAGGCCGGCCAGGTCGGAAACCGTGACGGTTTCCATGTAGTGCAGCTCCAGATAATCCAGTACGGTTTTCAGTTTTTCAGAATAGACAGCATTGGAGCTGTCGGAAGAAGGGGCATGTTCCTTAAACTGAAGCAGCAGGAAAATCATCTGCAAAAACAGCGCTTTCAGGGCCAGCTCATATCCGGGGATTCCACCGTCATACAGATTGCTGATCTGTCCGAAAATCTTCCGCAGAGAAAGATAAGCCGGGTGCTCCGGTTTGATAACGCCCGGCAGAATCATTTCATGATGGGCCAGCGGCTGCAGGTATCGGGTGGAGCAGATGTCAGTGGAATTACCGCCCAGAAAATTCATATGAAATACATAAGTCTCCGACACAAGGCCGCAGCCTTCCGGAGAAGAGGCAGAGTGGAGAGCCAGAGGAGGAACAAAAATCAGATCTTCCGGCTCTGTTTCATATTCGGTCAGATCTATATGATAAATCCCCTTTCCTTCCGAAATCAGAGTAAATTCCGCCTCTTCGTGCCAGTGGGTGGTCAGCACCGGATACTCCGGAGAAAAGGAAGTAATATACTTCTGTATGGGAAAAAAGGATTCTCCGTGCCGGGCGTCTTCTTTCTGTTCTGAAATCAGCGAGTGCAGTTTTTTCACAGTTTCACCTCCCCTTTTGTGCTGCAGGCTGTCCTGTTCTTACAATTTCCAAAAGAGTTCTGCCGGAAAAGAGCAGGATTATGTCATAACAGGCAAATATATTGCAAGAAAATCCATAAATATATCATTATAATAGCAGTATCTTACAAAGAAAGAAAGGGTTTTTGAAAAATCCGCAAGGATAACAGAGGATACCACAGGATGGATCAGACAGTGGGACAGGAGGAAGAAAATGGAAGCGAAAATGAGAAAATGGTGGCATGACAAAGTGGCATATCAGATTTACCCGAAAAGTTTTTATGATACCAACGGAGACGGAATTGGGGATTTACGGGGAATCATTGCAAAACTGGACTATTTGAAGGAGCTGGGGATTGACCTTATCTGGATTTCTCCCATTTACAAATCTCCTTTTGTGGACCAGGGGTACGATATTTCGGATTATTACGGAATCGCGCCGGAGTTCGGTACAATGGAGGAATTTGAGGAACTGCTGGCAGAAGCGAAAAAGCGCGGAATACAGATTGTGATGGACCTGGTAATCAACCACTGCTCCGATAAGCACGAATGGTTTCAGAAGGCCCTTGCAGACCCGGAAGGAGAATATGCCGACTATTTTTATTTTCGGGAAGGAAAAGACGGAAATCCTCCTGGAAATTACCGGTCTTATTTTGGAGGAAGCTGCTGGGAGCCGGTGCCGGGAACCAGTAAATATTATTTCCATGCATTTGCAAAAGAGCAGCCGGACCTGAACTGGGAAAATCCCAGAATGAAACAGGATTTGTACGATATGATTAACTGGTGGCTGGATAAGGGACTGGCAGGTTTCCGGATTGACGCCATTATCAATATCAAAAAAGATGTGAATTTCCCGGACCTGGAACCGGACGGACCGGACGGGCTGGCAGGCTATCACCGGGCGGTGGAACAGACCAATGGGGTAGGGGAGCTTTTGGAAGAGCTGAAAAACAACACATTTGCAAAATACGACGCCTTTACCGTTGGAGAAGTATTTAACATGCATGAAGATGAGCTGTCAGAATTTATCGGAGAGAACGGGCACTTTTCCACGATTTTTGATTTCAGTGCCCATTGCCTCAGTGAAGGAGAACATGGCTGGTATGAGGCACCGGCTATTGAATTTAAGGAGTGGCGCAGAGCCATTGTAGATTCTCAGCTTGAAGTGCAGAAAGTGGGATTTAAGGCAAATATTATTGAAAATCACGATGAGCCAAGAGGTGTTTCCAGATTTCTGCCGGAATATGCCAGAAATGCTGCAGGAACCAAGATGCTGGGAACCGTGAGCCTGCTGCTGCGGGGGATTCCTTTCCTGTATCAGGGACAGGAAATCGGAATGCAGAACTGTGAGTGGAACAACAGTGGGGAATGGGATGATATCAGTACCAGAGACCAGTATCAGACTGCCAGAAAGGCGGGGCTTACCGAGAAAGAAGCTCTGCGTGTCTGCGCAGATATGAGCCGGGACAATGCCAGAACTCCCATGCAGTGGAGCAGTGAGGAAAATGCAGGATTTACCAGTGGGACTCCCTGGATGAAAGTGAACCCGAATTATTCCGAAATCAATGTAAAAGCCCAGCAGGAAAATGAGGATTCCGTGCTCCGCTATTATCAGAAACTGATTGCATTGCGCAAGTCAGAGGAATATAAGGAAGTATTTACTTACGGAACATTTGCGCCCGTATATGAGGAGCAGGAATCGGTCATGGCATTTTACCGGATTTCGGAAGAAGAAAATCAGGAAACCCCAAAGAAAAGGGTGCTGGTTGCAGCTAATTTTGGCAGAGAAGCTGCGGAGCTGCCGCTGGAATATAAAGTAAGCAAGGTGCTTCTTTCCAATCTGCCGGAAAATCAGGCAGGGGAAAAGCTGATACTGGCAGGCTGCGGCGTTATGGTACTGGAGTGTGAGATATGAATCAGAAAGAACGGATGCTTGCCGGGCTTCCTTACAAAGCCTGGCTGGACGGACTGACAGAAGAGAGAAATGAGAATAAAAAGCGGATTTACCGTTATAATCAGCTGTCCCCGGAACAGAGTGAGGAACAGGGCCGGCTGATACGGGAAATTCTGGGAAGCTGCAAAGAGAGTATCCATGTGGAAACACCTTTTCACTGTGATTATGGGTATAATATTGAGGTGGGAAATAATTTTTATGCCAATTACAACCTGACGGTTCTGGATGTGGGAAAAGTGGTTATCGGGGAAAATGCCATGTTTGCACCCAATGTATCCATTTATACCGCAGGCCATCCCGTTCATCCGGATTCCAGAAATTCCGGTTATGAGTACGGAATCGGGGTTACCATTGGAGATAATGTGTGGATTGGCGGAAATACCGTGATTAATCCGGGGGTCCATATCGGAGACAATGCTGTGATTGGTTCCGGCAGTGTGGTTACCGGAGACATTCCTGCAAATGTGATTGCTGTGGGGAATCCCTGTAAGGTTCTGCGTCCCATTACGGAGGAGGACAGGAAGTATTATTATAAAGACCGGGAATTTGATGTGGAAGATTATAACGACGGGGTTCTTAACATGAATGATCTGTGATATAATGAAGTTACTGCGATAAAAGAAAGGAATGTATATAATATGAAAAAAACAGGTGTATTTCTGGCAGAAGGATTTGAGGAGATCGAAGGACTGACCGTGGTGGATATTCTGCGCCGGGCCGGAATTGACGTGGTAACCATTTCTGTTATGGGACAAAAGGAGGTTTGCGGTTCCCATAAAATTACTGTTCTGGCGGATGCTTTGTTTGAGGAAGTAAATTTTGAGGAATACGAGGGAATTGTACTGCCGGGGGGAATGCCGGGTACCACAAACCTGGGGGGCCATTCCGGTGTGAATCAAATCATAAAGTCTTTTGCAGAGCAGGGAAAACTGGTGGCGGCTATCTGCGCGGCGCCCAGTGTTCTGGGACAGGCCGGAATACTGGAGGGAAAGAAAGCTGCCTGCTATCCGGGATTTGAAGATAAGCTCACCGGAGCGGAAGTGACATTTGAGGAAGTGGCGGAAGATGGGAATGTGATTACCAGCAGAGGTATGGGAACAGCGATTCCCTTTGGACTGAGACTCACAGCTTATTTTACCACAGAGCAGAAAGCAAAAGAGCTTGCAGAGGCGATTATTTATTCCCCCGGGGAATGATCCGGCAGACGTATGTGCCGGTCAGAAGTAACATTCCTGAATCTGAGAACTGGCGGTATTTCTGAAGCCCGTTCCATAAAAACCGCAGGTTTTACGGTATGAAAAACCTTCCTGGCCAATATAATGTAACAAAAGAACTTTGCTCTTTACAGGAGCGGAAAGGAAGTTACTGTGCTGCGGAATATAAAAATAACAACATGTCTGGCGGTACTGGTGCTTTTCGCCGGTTCCTTTTTCCTGGGACGGTTTGCAGCTCAGGTTGCACCCACCATCAGTTCAGCCATTCAGACCGATGGGGAGGAAAACTGGGGACTGAGTTTTCAGGAGGAAGGAAAACTGCCGGTTGCCAACGCTTCCATTCAGGAAATGGAAAAGTACAACGCATGTTATGCGGAGGATACTCAGGAAAAGGTTCTGTACCTTACCTTTGACTGCGGGTTTGAAAACGGGAATACCCCTGCAATTCTGGATGCCTTGAAAAAACATAAGGCCAGGGCAGCATTTTTTGTTGTGGGAAATTATCTGGAAACCAGTCCGGATCTGGTAAAACGAATGATAGAAGAAGGGCATATTGTGGGAAACCACAGTTATCATCATCCCGATATGTCTCAGATGGGAAAAGAAGAGTTCTCTAAAGAACTGGAAGAGATGGAAGCCCTGTATGAACAGGTAACCCAGACTCCCATGGCGAAATATTACCGTCCTCCTCAGGGAAAATACAGTAAATCCAGCCTGCAGCTTGCAAAAGATCTGGGATACAGAACGGTATTCTGGAGTCTTGCCTATGTGGACTGGAATCAGGACAGCCAGCCCACCCATGAGGAGGCTTTTGACAAACTGCTGAAGCGGGTACATCCGGGAGCAGTGGTACTGTTACATAATACATCGAAGACAAACGGGGAAATTCTGGATGAACTGCTGACAAAATGGGAGGAGATGGGTTATACGTTCAAATCTCTGGAGGAACTGCCGAAAGCAGGAGAATGAATTCCTCTGAACGAAACTGTCATGCACATTCATGCAACGGGAACAGAGGGCTGTCGGGAAACTGACAGCCCCCTGTAATCAGTTCTTCCTGTTCCGCTTTACCAGCAGCCAGTAAGTGAAAGTAATCAATCCGATTACACATAATAAGCCAGACATGGATATCCTCCTAAAATTCTTTGTTTTTCATAACAGAGATACTGATTTTTGCAGATATCAGTAAAAGAACAACTGCGGCAGCCATAAGAGCAGTAACCAGGATCCCCATACTTACCGTGGGCAGATGACGGGTAATATTCGCTATATCAATCCCGAAGATCTGAGCTGCCTTTACGACTATAATGCCGGTAAGAAACAACAGGCCCAGTGCGCCAATTAAGGCAATCCTTCCTTTTTCACCGCCAAACTTCAGCTGGAATGGTATCATAACCGCCTGTATCACAATTAATACAGGTAAAATCATGACAGCTGTCATTGCAATTTCAGAAATGGCTGTTGTTTCTTTCAATATTCCAAAAATCATGGCGAAAAGAGTTGCCAAAATCCATGCACCGCCGCCAAGCAGGCCTGCCAGGCAGTATTTTTCAACAGTGTAGCTCGCCCGGCTGACAGGCAGCGTAAATAAAAATGCATTTCCGTTATCAAATTCGTCATAACTTATGGTACTTAATGTGAATAACGATAAAACAAAAGGAAGAAAATTAATGATAAATGACGGATTATCAGAAAAAGCTGCTATACCGGCAGATATTGCAACGATAAGGATAAAAAAAGTTTTCTGTCCTTTCATCAGTTTGAAATCTTTGATCAATAAACCTTTCATAATGCCTGCCCCCTTATCATCATTGTAATAACTTCATCTATGGTTCCTTTTTCGATTGCAGTTTTCGGATAGTTTTCCGCATAATACTGTCTTTGATCGGTCAGACAGCTATATCCATAGGTTTCTTTTTTGATACGCAGGATAAACTGTTTTTCCATGTGCTGAAACTGTTTTTCGTCCACTTTCAGCAGGGCATAATCACTGAGCAATACGTCCGTATCCTCGTGTAAAATTACTTTTCCGTTGTGTATCATATAAAGATCGTCACATAAACTTTCCAGATCACCCGAAATATGAGAGCTGATAAGGATGGAGTGTCTTTCGTCTTTTTCCATAAATTCCCGTAACATTTCCAGCAGTTCATCTCTGGCAATCACATCAAGGCCTGCTGTGGGCTCGTCGAGGATTAACAGCTTCGCATTGTGGGAAATTGCTGCAAGCATTTTCAGCTTTGCTTTCATGCCCGTTGAAAAATCTTTGATTTTTTTGTCCATGGGCAGTTGAAATCTGCGTGTTTGTTCCATGAAAAACGGATAATCAAAATGTTTATACAGATTTTTTAAGACAGGAATCATATCCTTAATCGTTAAATATCCGCTGAATCCGGAATCAGAGAGGACAACGCCCAGGTCTTCCCTGTCCCCTGGTGTAAACTGCTGCGGCTTTTTTCCAAGAACTGTAACATTGCCGCTGTCCATGGAAATCAGTCCCAGTACCGCCTTAAAAGTTGTGCTTTTTCCTGCACCATTCTGTCCGATTAATCCGGTGACACAACCTTCCTGTACTTCTAAAGAACAGTCCAGAGAAAAATTATCATATTCTTTTTTCAGATGTTCAATTTTCAGCATATCTGTCATCCCTCCAAAATCAGTTCAAATAAACTTCTGATATCTTCATCACTTATTCCGCAGCGTCTGCCTTTTTGGATTGCCTGTTCTAAATCAGCTTCCAGTTCCTTTTTCTGTTCCTCCAGTAAAAGTTCCGGATTTGTGGCTGCTACATAGGTTCCTTTGCCGTGTACGGTTATGGTAAAGCCTTCGTTTTCCAGACTGTCATATGCTTTTTTGACAGTTAAAGCGCTGATTTTCAATTCCTTTGACAATGTGCGGACAGACGGAAGATTATCATTTTCTTTTAATTCGCCATTGCGTATGAGCGTTTTTATCTGGTCTGTAATCTGCTCATAGATGGGAACCATCAGAGAGGTATTTATAATAACTTTCATTACCTTCCCCCTTCCTTTTGATAATAACAGTATATAACAGTCTATATCTGTTGTCAACTGTTATATTGTGTTTATTTTATTTTTTTGATACTTCACTGTAATCAGGGCAGAAAAACAGAGCAGACAATAAGGTTTTGTCTGCCCTTTTTGGACTGTTGGTACCATGTTTTATTTACAAATCATATCCGTATTACAATGCCGGAGGTTTTTACAGATTCTTTTACAGGAAAGGACATTTTCCGGAAGTGCTCCTTTGGCGGCTTATTTCCTTTTGTACATTTACACCGGCGCAGCATTGGATGAAACCGCAGAAGTCCTCAATGCTGCGGAAATTTTCTCCGTGCTCCAGAGTATATTCTGCAATTTCCAGGGCACGTTTCTGCACAAGTCCCATAAGCTCTGTATTTTTGATACGGGCAAGGTCACAGGGCTGAGTCCAGTCAGAAGGCGTTCTGCATGCGGCAGTGACTGCAGCGCAGCGGATACTGTCATAAAAGAAAGACATAAAATATGTTTCCGGGTTGATTCTTCTCAGTGCGGGACGTTTCGGGCGGTATTTTGTGAACAGCTGTCTGAGGGTTTCCAGACAGCCGTGAAACAGGCCGCGAATCATGTCGAGGTCGTACTGCTGCATGCAAAGGCGTGATTCGTATGGAATCTCCGGTGTTCCCAGCCAGGAAACATAATTGACAATAAAGCTGCCGGCGATTCGCCCCAGGTCTCCGAAAAAGGCGGAATAGCCACCGTATTCGCAGTCAATCAGGCGTGTCTCGCCAGGGGCAATCATAATGTTTCCGGTATGTAAATCCGTATGGCAGATACACTGTTTTTCTTCGTAAAACCGTGTGCCCATATCATGGACCATGGCTTTCAGCTTCCGGTTTGAGGCAATGCGCTGATGGGTTTCACGAGCGCCTGCTTCAAAGGGCCTGTGAGAGTCGAACAGGGCGCAGCTTTCCTGGAACAGCAGATCCAGCAGCAGTTCTTTGGCTTCCTGTGCGTCAAAAAGCTGTTCCCACTGCCTTTTCGTTTGGGCATCCAGATAAAGGTCTGAAGTAAAAAACAGCATTTCAGCCAGAAAGGCTCCGATTCGTATTCCAAAATCGGGGAACTGCTGCCGGTCGGTGAGCTGGAACCGCATATTTCTCAGATGGCTCAGATCTTCCATGCAGATAATGCCCTGTTCGGTATCCTGAAAATATACCTCCGGAGTAATTCCTGGGTAAATCACGTTCATGAGCACCATGGCCCGCACTTCCTTGGCAGTGCGGCCTCTGGCTGTGGGGCGCATGACACCCTCATGCTTCATCAGTGCCAGCACATAAGGCATAACCTGTTTGAAAATCAGGGATTTTCCGGTATGGGTATCCTTTATCTGATAAATCAGGTTCACCAGCCCTTCCGTGTCGTCGCTTCCGGAAGCAAGAGTTCTGATACTCAGTTTCGCGTCGGCCGGAAACAGGCCATGGTTTTTCACATAGCGTTCTGCTTCCTGTTCTGTAAATTCTCTGATTTTATTCATAAGGATACCTCCTGTTTCGGGCTGTCCGTTTTGCTTTCGTTCTGTCAGGACTGCATTGCAATTCCCAGTATGGTTTGGTGAGTATCATAATATATTGATATTATACCATTTTTTTTATAAATATAGAAGGCAGAATTTATTTTATTGCCAGAAAGTTATGTGACAAAGGGAGTAAAGATGGAAATATAATAAAACTGGAAAGCGATGTGGTGTGTCAGGTTTTGTGTAAAAGTACCTTAATAAAATTAACAAAAAATTGTATGATGGAATTTGTTTTTTAGTCAGCGGTGAATCAACCACACATAACAATGAAAAAATTAAGGATTTCAGATATATTATCTATTAAAAATTGAGAATAAATGTTCTGTCTATGTAATTTTACACAAATATGGTAAAATTAATATGTTTCTGATAACAGGGGAGTAAAAGAGAATTTGAGGGTAAAGGGTAAATATTTCTGATTTTCAATATAAGTGTTTTCTATGGATGCCATTTCTTGATACCAGGATTCTGTTTTATCTCCTTAATTTCAATTCATGTGAGGTTGTGTATGTATAAATATGATATTGCGCTTTCCTATGAGGGGGAATCAGAGAAACTTGTACAAGAAGTAGCAGATTATCTCATTAGTGAAAAACTGCGTGTATTTTTTGCACCTTATTACCAAAGACAAATGGTTTCTCAAAATTTAAAAAGTGAATTATTCCAGATATATCAGAATGAGTCTTTGATAAAGGTTCTGTTTGTGACAAAAAAGTATCAGCAAAGTCAATATACCCAGATTGAGAAACGAAGAGCTGTCAGCAGTACCATAAATGAAAACAGACGGTTGATGATAGTAAATTTTTTAGGGGAGAATCTGCCAGAAGATCTTAAAAAATTTGTTTATCTGAATGGAAATATTCCTACAGATGAGATTGCAGATTTTATTATGGCAAGAGTGAAAGAGTTAAAAAATAACAGATCGTCAGAAGCAGAACAGGATATTACTGACAGTGGATCAAAATATAAAAATGTTAATTTTGTGGAGAATAGTAAAGATGTTGTGTTTGGAAATACAGTCAATATCGGCAATATAACTATAAATTAATCAGGAAGTGAAGTTAGTGGAAAATACAGGTGAAGAAAAGAAACAGAACACGGGTACTGAGGATAATATAGAATCTTCGAAGTGTGATAGGAAAGAGATGGAGGATATAATAAAGGAAATAAGAGGAAGCGGAAATGTTGTGTTCATCAAAAATATGAATTTTCTGAAAAATAATACAGATGTCGTATTTGCGGATGAAGTAAACGTAGAAGAAATTGAATTTGGTAGCAAAGAAAAGCAATTTGGTACTATGGAGGAGAAAAATTCATATAGCGTAAAAGGAACTGTTTTTGAAACAGAGGAAATGCTTATGAATTGGATGGCTGCTCATTATAATGACTTTGAAATGGCCTTTTTGATTACATTGGCAGTTTTTGAAGGGTCTCCTTATTTATGGGTATATGAAATGACAGAGGAGCTGTTTGAGTCGTTTGAGATGGAAGAAAGTGAACGACAGATTAAACAGAAGGATAAGGAGAAAATACCTGCTAAAAAGAGAATAAAAGAAGCAGGGGCCGGACTTTATACATCTGTTCTGTATAACCATATGGGATTGGTGGAATGTGAATTTATACGTTTCATAGAACCGGAATATGCAAAAATGGTTTTGAAATGCGTATGGGAAGAGTTTATATTTACCAGGGAAATACTCATTCATTGGCTTCAAAAATATGTATTTGTTGAAAATTATTCAAAAGCAGATAAGGCTGTAAGTGCATTAGCGGAATTGGCAAGATTAGATTATTATTATTTTGACAAATATGTAATCCGCAATTTTCTTAGTCAAAAAAATATTATGGCGGATTTTGCTTCTGCTCAGATTATGATCCAGTCATATGAGTGTGAAAGGTATAAGAATAATATTGAGACACAGATGAAACATTGGGCAACTCTTGGAAATTTTCATTATTCTCTGGCAGCCTTGATGATATGCACAATGGGGGAATGGGACAGATTGCATGTAGAACATGCAGTAAAGTGTTATATAAAGCAGGTTAAAGATGAGCTTCAGAGTGGTAAAGAAAAGGGATATTTGGTGAATTTATCTGTGTTTTTTGAAATAGGTGGAAGAAAAGCGGTTTATTTTAAATCTATTGTATCAGTTTTATATCAGAGTCTTACAGGCGGTAATGGGCGAAAGTATAAGGAGGAGAAAAAATGGACAGGTTTGATTTTTCTGATATTGCTACAGATAGATTATGACCAGTCCAATGTTGATTTGTTAAATGAAAAAGATCATAAAGATATGATTTTTGTTCGAATGTGCTTTATAGAAAATGAAAATAGAACAAAATTACTTGAATTATGGAGGTTTATCTGGAAAGATCGAAGTTTCCGAACATATACGAGAAAACTTTTAGAATTGTATTTATATCAATACGGAGGATGTGGTCAAAAACAGCTTCAATATTTGAGGCAATTTTTATATGGTTTTCAGGAAACGGAGAAAGACTGTGAAGAAATGGAATTTTTTTTGAGAAAAATAACTTTCCAGAATAAGCGCCCTGTAAAACCGGCAGGAAGAATACATTACCAGTTAGATGATTAAAAGACAGAAGGGAAGAAAGACAAATGAAAGAACATTCACAGTTTATTACAGTAGAAAATTTTAAGTTTTCCATTTTTGATTCTGTACCAAAACCAGATGCAAATATCGCATATATATTATATAAAGAAGGTGGAAGACCTGAACAGATATTGGTCATTACCAATCAGTGTCCTGTGTTGTCCAGCCAGATTCGAGCAGGAAAATATAATAAAAAAGGTATTATGTCCCTTGCAGTAAGGGAAACAGAAGCAAGACGAGAAGTGGCGGATGAGACAGGAAAGTTTAAATTTTTTCTTTATGCTAAAGCAGCTTATCGTATTAGAGATGTAGGGTATGTATTTGTACATAAGATAGATATTGATGCGATGGTGTATAATACATTATATGAGATATTTGATGGAATTCATAGAAAATATAGTATAGAAGAACAAACAGATATGGAAGATGAGTTAAAGGAACAGCTTCGCAACGGTTTGAACAGACTGGGCTATCTTGATATTTTAGAATCAGATATTCAGATAGATGTGGACGAAAGAGCCAGAGAGATCATAGATTCTAATCTGAATACTATGGCGAAGAGTGTAGTGAGACAGAATGAGGAAGATATAGCGAGTTTTGAAATAGAACAGAGAAAACGTCTGGAGAAGCAAAAATATGAAGCGGAGAAAGAGGTTCAGGAAAAAAAGAATGCGTTACAATTGGAAAAAATAAAAGGATTTAATGCAGCTAAACAAGAAGCAGGGGAGAATTATGGTTTAGTATTGGCATATATTAATGGTGAAATCGGAAGCGTGGAATTAGATGACAGATTACAGATTAATGAGAAATCAGGTTTGATGACAAGAATTGAAGCATTTAAACAACTTGTTGACCTGGAAGTGATATCAGGACCGGCACTTGAACAGGCAGCACTTAAACTCTTAGGTGAAAATGCCAGCAATACGGAAACAGAATCGAAAGCATTAATTGGAGAAGCAGAAAATGAAAATGTGATTGTTGTTGAGGACTCGGAGGAATATTAAGAATGAAAAGTTTTTATTATGCAATATGGAGTGTCATTCTTATTTTACCTGTGCCTTTGAAAATTTTAGTGGAATTGGTGTTACTCATATTTGTGATAGCGTTTATATGGTTAATACTGAAATATGCTCTTTTTTGGATTAGCAGACTTGTATTGTTTTTAAATGTGTTTATTCTTGGCAGTATCAGAAGAATTTTTGGAATCTTTTTTTGTGGCAAAGAACAGGTGTATGTGTGGGATGAAAGAATTGGACATGCAGGGAAGAAAATTGATAAGTGGGTCAGAGAGAAAGGAAGGAATATTACCAAAGTCCGTTTTTTTAATATTATGAAAAAACGGTTTATGATTATCTTAATGATTGTCGTTTATGTTTTAGCTATTCTTCCAGTTTTTAAGATTGAAAGGTTTATCTCTGATTATTATGTAAAAAACATTTATGCAGTGAATCGTATGTTTAATTATATGGAAAAAAATCTGACGAAAGAGAGGGATGAATATCCTGAATTGATTAAGGTTTCAAAAAAGGAAGATAGCACGAAGAAAAAAAAGAAAAAAAAGAAAGAAACACAGATTAATCTGGTAATGAAAGAAGGGGTACTGAAGGCAAATTTAAGAGATGCTGCAAATATAGATGGAAACAGTATTTGTATTATATTAGAGGAGGATCAGATTGTCTACTTAAATACTTATGAAAATGATTCAGAGCGTTATTGGCTGAAAGTATCTATACCAACAAGGGATAATATTACAGGTTGGATTAGCGAACGAGTTATTCGCGATGATATTTTGGATACTTTAAATTTGCAGTAGTGGCACAAAAATGTATTAATAAAATTTCCTGTTACTTTCTTTAAAATTCTATCTCCAGGGCCTTATAATTTAAGAGTCTGGAAGTGGGTAAGTGAAAATGTGGCAGGAAATTTTTATGTAAAAAATCAGGTGAAAAAAATATTTTTGCTATTGGCTTTATTTAGTATAGTATTAGTTTGATACCTTAGTTCTTTTCGTATCGTTTTACATAGTTTTTTACATGGATGTCATTTGATGATTATGGCATCCGGATATAAAGATTCAAAGGAGGAACCAGGATGAGCAGACAACTTTCTGAAATGAGTCTCGAAGAACTGTGGCAGTTATTTCCCATTTTTCTGACAGAGTACAAACCATACTGGAAAGACTGGTTTGAGGAAGAAGCGGCCCTGTTAAAAGAACATCTGCCTGCCGAACAGACGGTCCGTATCAGCCATATCGGCAGCACAGCCATAAAAGGTATTCAGGCAAAGCCCATCATTGACATTCTGGTGGAGATAACAGAAAACAGTGATTTGAAACGGTTTTCCCGGTACCTTACGTCAGCGGGATACCTGTGTATGTCAGAGGAAGAACAGCGTCTGTCCTTCAATAAGGGGTATACGGAACAGGGGTTTGCAGAAAGGGTGTTTCACCTGCATCTGCGCCGGGCGGGAGACAATGATGAACTGTATTTCCGGGATTACCTGAATGCCCACCCTCAGGCTGCCGGGGAATATGTAAAACTGAAACTCAGCTTATGGAAACAGTTTGAACATGACCGGGACAGGTATACCCAGGGAAAGACAGAATTTGTAAAAAAATATACCCGATACGCAAAGGAGCAGGCCCTGAAACAGGCACTGACAGAAGAGGAACAATGTCATGGAGTCAGTCAGGATTTTCCGTATACCAGGAGAAAGCAGGAGGCGTATCTGGAATAATATCAGTTTCAGTGGACATATTCTTTCTGTGCGTTTGGAGGCAATTGTTTCTGCCCGGCGGGGATGTTATTATGAAGTTCCGGAATGAGTCAGACCGGACAGATTATGACAGAAAGAATTGTGGGAGGAGAAAGAAATGACACAGAAACAGAAGTATGCTTCCATCAGCCATGTGTTTCAGACCGTGGAAGAAAAATTAGAAAAGTACCCCAGGATAGCTGAAATATTTCAGAACTGTTACCTTAATACACTGGATACCACGGTGAAATCCATGGATGACGGGACCTTTTATGTGATTACAGGGGATATTCCCGCCATGTGGCTGCGGGATTCCACTGCCCAGCTGCGGCCCTTTCTTCCGGTGGCCGGAAAGGAACCGGCTCTGGGGGAAATTCTGACAGGCCTGTCAAGACGCCAGTTTCAGTATATTCAGACGGATCCCTATGCCAATGCTTTTAATGAGGCGGAGAACGGAAACTGCTGGGAACGTGATATCACGGAGCAGAACGGATGGGTATGGGAACGGAAATATGAGGTGGATTCCCTGTGTTATCCGTTGCAGCTTGCTTACCTGATCTGGAAAAATACCGGACGGGTGGACCAGTTCGATTTGTCTTTTCAGGCAGGAGCCAGAAAAATCCTGCAGGTATTCCGCACAGAGCAGCACCATGAGGAGCGGTCGCCCTACCGCTTTATGCGGCCTGGCACATATTTCAAAGACACCCTTTCCAGGGAAGGAAAGGGAGCTCTGGTAAAATCGGGAGTCGGAATGACCTGGTCAGGATTTCGTCCCAGCGATGATGCATGTACCTATGGTTATCTCATCCCCTCAAATATGTTTGCTGTTGTGGTGCTGGGGTATCTGGAAGAAATTGCAGACATTGTTCTGAAAGACAAAGGGCTGCAAAAAGAGGCGGCCAGCCTGAAAAAAGAGATTTATCAGGGGATAGAAACCTGGGGAGTTGTAAAGACAGAGGAGTTTGGTGAGGTGTACGCCTATGAGACAGACGGCTACGGCCAGTACAGTCTGATGGACGATGCAAATGTACCGAGCCTGCTTTCCATGGAATATCTGGGTTACAAAGGAAACCGGAAAGAGGTTGCCGAAAATACCAGAAAGCTGATTCTGAGCGAGGCAAATCCCTTTTATTATAAAGGCAGCAAAGGGGCCGGCATCGGAAGCTCTCATACGCCGGTAAATCATATCTGGCCCATTGCGCTGGCCATGGAGGGACTGACTGCGGAAACAGAGGAAAGGAAACTGGAAATTCTTCGTATCCTTACGGAAACAGACGGCGGCACAGGCCTGATGCACGAGAGTTTCCATGTGAATGATGACAGGAAATACACCAGAGAGTGGTTTTCCTGGGCAAATGCCATGTTCAGCGAGCTGGTACTGGATTATTGCGGCTGTCCCATACTGCGCTGATGCTACATAAAATTTGTACACCAAATATAGAATCTTTTGAATTGAGAGAAAGGCGCCTCCATGATAGGATAAGATTACAAAAAAGACGGATTGTAAGCGGAGGAAGGCATTATGTTTTTGACAGACAGGAAACTGGAACAGCGTATCAGCGAAGCAGAACAGTATCGGTACAGGGACGTTACCCCTTTGAAAAACTTTGAGGCGGCAGAGGAAAGACAGGGTGTGGTGAACCCAAAACTTCCCGTATTTTCGGCCGGACATGTATCCGGTGATGCGGAGTTTGCAGGAGCCAGGGAAGACTGGTATACTCTGGAAACAGGGGATATCTGGAAAGGGCGGGATAAATATCTCTGGCTCCACAGAGAAGTGGAAATTCCGGCTGAATGGAAAGGAAAGAAAATTCTGGGTATTTTTGATTTCGGAAATACCGGGGCAGGCAACAATTCCGGTTTTGAGTCCATGCTCTATGTGAACGGAAACATGTATCAGGGAGTGGATGTAAACCACAAAGAAGTTTTTCTGGATGACAGTCTCTGCGGTACTTCCGTGGATCTTACCTTCCGCCTGTGGTCGGGCCTGGAAGGAGGCGGGGTTCCAAAAGAACAGGAACACCGGATTGCACGGGCAGATCTGGCCTGGCTGGATGAAAAGGCAGATGACTTTTATTATCTGGCATCCATGGTATGGCAGACCATAAAAGAACTGGATTCTTCCAGCCCCATACAGCATATGCTGCGGAAATCCCTGGACAGTGCATGCCACTGCATCGACTGGTCCCGGCCAGGCAGTGAAATGTTTTACGAATCACTCCATCAGGCAGACGATTACCTGAATGAAAGCATTGACGGAATGGAGAAAGACTCCATGATCAATGTATACTGTGTGGGTCACACCCATATTGACGTGGCATGGCTCTGGCGGTTAAAGCATACCAGAGAGAAATGCTCCCGCTCATTTTCCACAGTATTTCGTCTGATGGAACTGTATCCGGAGTATATTTTTCTCCAGACCCAGCCGCAGCTGTATGAATATATGAAACAGGAGTTTCCGGAAATTTACGAAAACATCCGCCGGAAGGTAAAAGAGGGACGCTGGGAAGTGGACGGAGGCATGTGGGTGGAAGCCGACTGCAACCTGACCAGCGGGGAATCACTGACCAGACAGATACTCATTGGCAGTAAATTTATCAAAGACGAATTTGACCGGGAAGTGGAATATTTATGGCTTCCGGATGTGTTCGGCTATTCCTGGGCGCTGCCGCAGATTTTAAAGAAGGCCGGGATTCATACGTTTATGACCACGAAAATAAGCTGGAACCAGTATAACCGTATGCCCCATGACACATTCTGGTGGAAAGGGATTGACGGAAGTGAAATTCTGACCCATTTTATTACCACCCCGGAACCCTGGAATGAGCCGGGCTCCTGGTTTTACACCTATAACGGAAAACTGCTTCCCTCCACTGTAAAAGGAGTCTGGGATGCCTACAGCGAAAAACAGGTGAATCAGGATTTGCTGATTTCCTTTGGATTTGGAGACGGAGGCGGCGGAGTCAATCGGGATATGCTGGAATACCGCAGAAGAATGGATAAAATCCCAGGGCTTCCCAATCTGAAAATGTCCACGGCAGGGGAATATTTCCGCAGGCTGCATGACAACGTGGAAGATACGGACCAGTATGTCCACACCTGGGACGGAGAGTTATATCTGGAATACCACCGGGGCACCTATACAAGCCAGGGCTACAATAAACGCATGAACCGTAAAATGGAGCTGTTTTACCGAAAAGCGGAATGGATGACGGTAATGGCGGCTCTTAAGAATGGAAATCTGGCAGAAAGCAGGCAGGAGAAGCTGACAGAGGGATGGAAACATATCCTGACCAATCAGTTCCATGATATTATTCCAGGCTCATCTATCCATGAGGTATATGAGGACTCCCGGAAAGATTACGGGCTGATTGAAAAAATTGCCGCCGACGTGGTACAGGAAGCCTGCGAGACACTGCTGACCCCGGAAGAAAATACCTATACCGTGTTTAATGATTCCGGGTGGACCGTGTCCCAGATTGTATCTGTTCCCGCAGAAACAGACGGAATCTGCAGAGATGAGGACGGAAACGAACTGGTTTCCCAGAAGGGGCAGGGAGTCATTTATGTGGAAGTAAAAGATGTACCGTCCATGGGAACCAAAACCATTATACTGGAAGAAAAGAAAAAGGATGTGCCCAAAGCAGTATTTTCAGTCCACGGCAGGGAGATTGAAACGCCTTTTTATCAGATTTCCATCAATCAGTACGGACAGATAGGAAAACTCTTTGACAAGACCTGCGGACGTCATGTACTGCCCGAAGGACAGCGGGGCAATGTACTGCAGGTTTTTGAAGATAAACCCCTGGGAAACGACGCATGGGATATTGATATTTTTTATCAGGAAAAAATGCGTGAGATTACAGAGCTTACCACATTTGAAATTACGGAGATGGGGCCCCTGACCATGATTATCCATATGGAATGGAGTTATATGGATTCCTGTATCCGGCAGGATATGGTGCTTTACAGCACCAGTCCCAGAATTGATTTCCGGACAAATGTGGAATTCCATGAGCAGCACCAGCTTCTGAAGGCAGCATTTCCGGTGGATGTACGTTCCACTTACGGAACTTATGATGTACAGTACGGCAATGTAAGACGTCCCAACCACTGGAACACCAGCTGGGATCAGGCCAAATTTGAGACAGTGGCCCATCGGTGGGCAGATTTGTCAGAGCGCAATTATGGGGTGAGCATTTTAAATGACTGCAAATACGGTCACGACATCAAAGACAATGTAATGCGGATTTCTCTGCTGCGGGCAGGAACCCATCCGGATCATCTGCAGGATCAGGGAGAGCATACATTCACCTATGCGTTGCTTCCGCACAAAGGGGATTTTGTGGAAGGAGCAGTGGTAAAAGAGGCCTTCGCCTTAAATGAGCCCATGGAGGTTCTGGCAGGAAAGAGCAGCCTTCCCTGTGACAGTTTCCTGTCCTTTGACAACGATCAGGTAGAGCTGGACGCAGTGAAAAAATCCGAGGACGGGGCATATCTTGTAATCCGGTTCCATGAATATGCAGGCTCCCGGCAGGAAGTAACGGTGAATCCGGGCATTTCCTGGAAAGGCTGGGCCGAGGGTGATTTAAGGGAGCGGCCTGCAGGCCCCTTCAGTCAGGATGAGATTCATCTGTCCCTTCATGCCTACGAGATTAAGACCATCCTGGTGGAAGTGTGACAGAGGTTAAAAAAATCAGTATCTGTTGATATAAGAAAGGAAGGTGTTTTCCCATGGAAGAATTATTCCGTCTGGAAAAAATATTGGGATTTTGTGAGAAAGTATGCTATTTTGTAATGGTAAACCTGCTGTTTGTGGTTTCAAATCTTCCGGTTCTGCTGTTTCTGGTGTTTGTGGGAGCCAGCCAGATACGGGAATGTCTTCCTTTGTTTCTGCTGTGCCTGCTTCCCATGGCTCCGGCTCTTTCGGCGGTAATGTATGCCATGAACCGGCTCATTCAGGGAACAGAGCGGAGCGGGTTTGCCGACTACAGGAAAGGCTACTGTTCCGATTTCCTGCAGAAGGTGCAGCTGGGAGCAGGGCAGCTGACAGCAGTTCTGCTCTGCTGGACAAATATTGAATTTTTTACGGTACAGGTTCGGATTCTTCCGCTGGCAATTGTGTTTATACTGCTGTTTGCGGGTATCCTTCTGGTTACGCCGAATCTTTATCTGCTGGCCAGCCGTTATGAAATGGGAAATATACAGATTGTAAAGACCGCGGTGACTCTGCTGATTGCAAGGCCCGTGTCCACCCTTGGAAATCTGGCAGCCTTTGCTGTTCTTCTGGCAGCCTTTGAGATTTCAGCAGGGACAACAGTGCTGTTTATGGGCAGCGTCTACGGGTTTCTGATTATGTTTATGAATCAGAATATCATGCAGAAACTGGAAAGCAGAAATTAAACAGAGACAATCAGGGAATGCAGGAATCTGCATTTCCTTTTTGTGATTTTGCGGCTGATACACAGCTAAGAGGAAAATTATGGAAATAAAAACATCAGGACAGTTATACAGCAAATTATTATATATTGATACGGCAATTTTGTGCTGTGTGGTACTGGTAATGGGCATTTCCTTTTTTACCAGCACCAGAAACCGGTTTCTGGAACAGAACCTGAATTATATGGGAATGATGAGCGAATCTGCCAACGCCTATCTGGAAGAAACCTCTGATATTGCGGAGTATATTCATGAGGATCTGTACAAGTCAAATATGGAATTAAACGACGGGCTCCATTATCTCACAGACGGGCCGGCGGCTTATCAGCAGTATCGGCTGGATACCTATATCGAAAGCAAAATCAGTGTTTACAAAGGCATTGAAACTTTTTTCCTGGACGCTTTCCAGGCTTATCAGAGCCTGCACCGCATTATGCTTTACAGTTATGACAGAGGGGTGCTCACAGAATATACCAGGGACGGAAAAGGCTACCGAAGGTACGGGGATAAAACATTTCTGGAGCATCTGGAGCAGGGGAGCCTGGTGGAGGAAGACTGCTTTTTCTATATAAAAGAAATACGTGACCCCATCAACATGCAGGTGAAGGGCTGTATGCTTCTGGGATTCCAGGGCAGTAAATTTGAACGTATCCGGCAGTATTATTCCAGAGCGGAACTGATGGTATACAGTGACGGAGGAACCATGGTTTTTGATTCCACCGGCAAAAATAAAATAAGTAAAATCATGGCTGAAGAGGAGGCGGGAACACTGGAGCATTTTTTAAATGCTTATACGGAACAGACCAGAACAGGCCGGTACCACACCGTCAGCTATCTGGAAAAAAGCCGGGCGTCCGCAGTACCGGTACCTGTTATTCTGATGATTCTCACCATAGGACTGGCGGTGCTGATTCTGGGAGAAGTATTTGTGCGGTACCACCTGCAGCGCCTTGCAAAAAGGCTGGACCGGATACTGGACGGAATGACAAAGGTAATGGAGGGGGATCTGAAGGTGCGTATTCCCTCTGACCGAAACGGAGACGAGCTGGACGTAATTTCCCGGTATTTCAATGAGATGTGCGTCAGGCTGGATGATCATATCAGGAAGCGGTATCTGGCGGAAATCGAACAGCAGAATGCGGAGATGGCGGCCCTTCAGAGCCAGATAAACCCTCATTTTCTGTATAATACCCTGGAGGCCATACGAATGAAAGCCATCTGCAACGGGGACCGGGAGGTGGGGAAAATGCTTTACAGCCTGGCTGTAACCTTCCGTGCACAGATTAAGGAAGCAGATGTAATTACACTGGCCCAGGAACTTCACTACAGCAGGAAATATATAGAGCTGTTTGAGTATCGTTATCCGGGACAGTTTCAGACTGTTGTGGAATGTCCGGAGGAATATCTTAAGACGCCTGTGATTAAATTTGTACTGCAGCCCATTATTGAAAATTATTTTATCCATGGAATCCGGATGAAAGAAAAAGATAATTTTATCCGGATTTCCGTTGAGAAAGAAGAAACATTCCGGATTGTGGTGGAAGATAACGGAAACGGAATGACAAAAGAGGAACTGGCGGCAAAAAACAGGGAACTGGAAGACGACATTATGGAAAAGCAGGCCTCCATTGGCGTTGCGAATGTGAACCGGAGGCTTAAGGCCGTCTACGGCAAAGAATATGGGATTCATATGGAAGCCGGAACCGGAGGAGGGCTGCGGGTAATTCTGCGGTTTCAGCCGGGGGAAACTCCTGGCGAGGAACTCCCTGATGAGGAAGCCGGGGAAGAAGTGGAGAACTGAGGGATTTTTACATCTTAAAAGCGGAGGATGGAAGGATGAAGAAGGTAATGATCGTGGAAGACGAGGAACTGATTTTACAGGGAATCCGGAATATTCTGGACTGGGAATCTCTGGGCCTTGAGGTGGTGCATATGGCTCACGACGGTGTGGAGGCCCTGGAAATGTGGGAAAAGGAACCGGTCCACATTGTGGTTACAGATATCAGTATGCCGGAAATGGACGGGCTGGAGCTGCTCCGCAAAATCAGGGAAAAAGAAGAGCAGGTGCGTTTCATCATTCTGACCGGATATGATGAATTTAATTACGCAAGAGAGGCCATTCGTCTGGAAGTGGAAAACTATATCCTGAAACCCATCGACGAGGAGGAACTGGAACGCCAGCTTAGGGAAACTGTGGAAAAACTGGATGAGATGGACCGGAAAAAGATTCAGTACATTGATGAAAAAACACAGTGGATGCACTTTTTAAGAGGCGGGGCAGAGGAAGGAGAGTACCGGCAGTATGCAAAAATGCTGGGGCTCTCTGCCGACTGCGGAACGTATTATGCGGCCCTGATGAAATGGAATATGGATGGCCTGAAGGAGAAAAAAATATCAGATGTGATTGTGGAACTGAAACAGGAAGAAAAACTGAAAATTGTCCATCTGCCGCCGGACAGCCTGCTGATGGTGCTGGAAGGGGAAACCATGGATGAGACAGAAGTGCAGGACTATTTCTCAGAGCTTCAGAATCAGGTGGAAAGCAGGTTTAATGTGATGACCTTTCTCTGTATCGGACCTTCTTTTCAGAGCTTTTCCCAGCTTCCGGAAAGTTACCGGATGGCCGGAAAGCTCCAGAAATATCTGATTCTGGAAGGGTACGGAACCTGTATCAGCCAGCGGCAGATTCAGAACAGGAAAACCGAAGCCCTCAGTATGGATGAAACGCTGTTCAGAAAATTTATTCTGAAAAAAGAAACGGAAGCGGCAGTGGGCTATATGGAAGATCTGTTTATCAATAATATACGGGGCGATGCTTCCGCAGGCTCTCTGTATCAGATGGCAGTAAAAATGGCCATGCTGCTGCAGGAAATAAAAAAAGAATACAAGCTGGAATCAGGCAATTTTCAGGACATAACCGATTTGATTGAGACCATTTTCCGGGCGGACGATATTTATGGAATCCGGACAGCCTTTGTCTCGGAAATCACGGAGATTATCGCCTGTATGCATGAAGAGGATTCCCAGTACACTCCAGTGGTGCGTCAGATTATTGCTGAAGTACAGCAAAATTACAAAGAGGATATGAATCTGAAAACCCTGGCTTATAAATATCATATGAATGCTTCCTATCTGGGACAGATTTTTCAGAAGGAAGTGGGGTGTTCCTTTGCCCGCTATTTAAGCAATACCAAAAACGGAATTGCAAAAGAGCTGATTTTGAATACAAACATGAAAATCAATGATATTGCAAGGCAGGTGGGGTATCCGGATACCAGTTATTTTTACCGGAAATTCAAGCAGTGTTATGGGGTGTCTCCGGCTTCTCTGCGGGAGATGAAAAAATATTAGAAAGAATATGTGGTTTCACTGGCTTTTGTCCGAACGTGTGTTTTTACATCAGAGGGCAGAAGCCTTTTTTTATCTTATAAAAAACATAACTGTAATTTGTGCAATGAACCTAAAAGTTTTCAACTTTCCATGCAAATTCCACAATGATATAGTAAATATACCAAAAAACATACTGCATATTGACGAACCGGTAAGGAAATATGCAGGAAACAAAGAAGGAGGTTTCAAAGTGAAAGCAAACAAAAAAAAGGCTGTAAAGCCGAAAGGAAATTTTGTAAGCCGGTTGAAAGCAAATAAGGAACTGCTGGTCTTAAGTATGCCGGGCGCAATCTGGTTTCTGTTTTTTGCGTATCTTCCATTATTTGGAATCCTGGTGGCCTTTAAGAAATTCCGGTTGTCCGGGGACGGATTTTTCTACAACCTGTTTACCAGCGAGACGGTCTGGTTTGACAACTTCAAGTTCCTGTTCAGCAGCGGAGACGCCTTTATAATTGTAAGGAACACCGTGTTGTATAACGCGGCATTTATCGTTCTGGGCGTGGTGATACCGGTAATCCTGGCGTTGCTGCTGAATGAAATCAGGAATAAAGGGATGATGAAAATTTATCAGAGCTCCATGTTCCTGCCCTACTTCCTGTCCTGGGTAGTGGTAAGCTACTGCGTTTTTGCATTCCTGAATCCGGAAAAGGGATATTTTAATGCAATTATACAGCAGTTCGGCGGAGAACCGATTTCCTGGTATGCAGAGACAAAATACTGGCCCTTTATCATTATCTTCATGAGCCAGTGGAAGGGAATGGGCTACAACACCGTGGTTTATCTGGCGTCCATCTGCGGTATTGACAAAACATACTATGAAGCGGCAGTGCTGGACGGAGCCACCAAATGGCAGCAGATTAAGTACATTACGCTGCCTCTGTTAAAACCGGTCATTACCATTCTGCTGATTATGGCAGTAGGAGGAATTTTCAAAGCGGACTTCGGCCTGTTTTATCAGCTGCCCAAGAACTCCGGGCCTCTGTATCCTGTGACAAACGTACTTGATACATACATTTTCCGGGCCCTTAAGACCAGCGGAGAAATCGGAATGAGCGCGGCGGCCGCACTGTTTCAGTCAACGGTTGGTTTTGTCCTGATTATGATTGCTAATAAAATCGTATCAAAAGTGGACAATGAAAATGCATTATTCTGAGAAGGGAGGGAAAATCATGTCTGACAAAAAAATATCCAGAAGGAAAATAGAGAAGCAAATCCGGGCGATTGAGGCGGAAGGATGTAAATATAACCAGATTAAGAAGCCCACAAATGTGCTGTTCAACATATTTCTGGCAATCCTGTCTCTGATTTGCGTGATTCCGTTTATATTCGTTATCATTATTTCCATTACGGACGAGGAATCACTGGCCATGAACGGATACCGGTTTATTCCGGAAAAATTCAGTCTGTATGCCTACGAGTATATAGTAAGCGCAGGTGAGAATATTCTGAGAAGCTATGGCGTGACCATTCTTGTGACGATTCTCGGAACATTGATCGGACTGCTTCTGACAGGTACCTATGCCTATACCCTGTCCAGAAAAAATTATGCCTGCCGGAAATTTTTTACCACAGTCATCACCATTCCCATGCTGTTCAGCGGAGGTATGATTGCCAACTATCTGATTGTCACAAAGGTAATGATGTTAAAGGATACCATATGGGCGCTGATTCTGCCCCTCTGCCTGAATTCTTTTAATATTATTGTGCTGAGGACCTTTTTTAAGACCAGTATTCCGGATGCGGTAGTGGAATCCGCCAAAATTGACGGAGCTTCAGAGTGGCGGCTGTTTTTCCAGATAGTTATTCCCATGGCGCTGCCGGGACTTGCCACCATTGGGCTGTTCCTGACACTGGGCTACTGGAACGACTGGTTTAACGCCATGATGTACATGGACAACAAAGATCTGATACCCCTGCAGTATCTGCTGATTCAGATTGAAAGCTCCATTGACTGGCTGGCCAACAACAAGGCTACCATGGGAGTAGACGGTATTGCGGTGGCGGCGAATATGCCGAAAGAAACCATTAAAATGGCAATTGTGGTAATATCCACATTACCCATTATCTTTGCTTATCCGTTCTTCCAGAGATACTTTGTAAATG
>OFHA01000818.1_pt1 | contig 24859 bp, 24 predicted proteins | sample 1521891 | NCBI WGS metagenome assembly OFHA01 (sample SAMEA3504089, study PRJEB24116) | mouse gut metagenome | biome: mouse gut; feature: mouse-associated habitat; material: faeces | place: Denmark | collected 2011
CTTCAATCCCCTGAAGGATGGAAGAAGTTATCAGAAGATGGAAAGATCTGCCATGCTCATGGATAGGTAGGATCAACATAGTGAAAATGGCTTGTTTACCAAAAGCAATTTACACAATCCAGTTTGAACTGCATACTAAAAAATGAAAAATATAATGGTACGTTTGTATTCAATAAGAAAAAAGAAAAAGACGCTATGGGTAAAAGAAATCCCAAAGCAAAACCAGAAGAAGAAGTCATTAGAGTTGAAAATGGTATGCCAGCCATTATTGATAAACAGACGTTTGAAAAGGTACAGCAAAAAATGATAGAAAACAAAAAAAGAGCAGGTAGTTTTAAAGCAAAGCATATGTATATCTTATCTGGTATGATATTTTGTGGAGAATGTGGACAGCCTATGTTTGGGAACTTTCGCAAGGGTGGACGCCATAAACTCCCGTATGCTTCTTATCGCTGTGGCAATAGAAAAAGTCACAAAGGTTGCTGCAACAAAGAAATCCGTAGGGAATATGTAGAAGATTTTGTGTTAGAATCTTTACAAAAAGTATTATTTGCACCAAAAGCAAGTAAACAGATAGTAAAATTGATGAAAGAATACCATAAAACGACATTAAAACAACAGCAGCAAGAATTAAAACAATTAAAATCTGCTTTAGAAAGAACAGAAAAAGGATTATCCAATATTATAGAAACCATTGCAATAGCAGGCATACCATCAGATACGTTAATGGACAAGCTAAAACAGCTAGAAGAAAGCAAAACACAGCAAAAAGAGCGTATTGCAGAGCTAGAAAAGAGTATTAAAAATATCAATATTGATGAAAATACCATACAAAATTTGATAGAACATTCCAGAGAATTTATCATGACAAAAAATTTACCTATCTGCAAGAATATTTTAAAAGAATATATCAATAAAGTTGTAGTATATATGGATAAAGTAGAAATATACTTCAAATTGAATATCATAGAACAGCAAGAATTATCAGTTGTTTCATTACCTATGACAGCAGAAGAAGACATTGATACCATAAAAAGAGAATACAAGTCATTGTTAAAGCAATAAAAATATGACAGTTACTATTTGCTAATACTAAAAGCAGTATACAAAAAGAGCCTTTTCTCTAAAAGAAAGAAAAGGCTCTTTTGTTACTTTTCCTTGCCGTTGCAACGTTAAAACCTTATAAAATCAAGGATTTACAGCGTTGTCGAGGATATTAACCGATGGAGATGAGGGGAATTGAACCCCTGTCCGAAAACCTCTCCATAAGGACTTCTCCCATCACAGCTTTTCTTTTGGCATTCCCTCAGAGTATCGCCGAAAAGCAGGCTATATCCCTCAGTAGCTTCATGAATCTTTTCTACTGGCAAAGCTTACAGCAGAAAGTGCATCACCTGTCGACGCCAGATTCTCTAGCAGTGATCGACTAGAGACTGACGGGCAGCGCTTAGGCTGCCATTAAAGAATAATCTTCGTCGTTTCTTTTTAAAGTTTTCGGTTTGATATGCAGTTACCGAGACTGCAGATGGCTATCCCTACTTTCAAAGCTCCCGTCGAAACCATTACATCCCCTTATTATGATGTAATGAAATAATTGATTTGTATTATAAATATTGTTATAATGTCAAATTTCTAATTTTAAAGTCTTTTTCAGCTTGACGTCTTTGGTCATTTTTAGCAATGGTTTGTCTTTTGTCATAAAGCTTTTTACCTTTTGCAATAGCAATATCTACTTTTACAAGACTTCTATCAAAATACACTTTTAAAGGTACAACTGTATATCCAGTAGCTTGTATTGCACCAGCAATTTTTCTGATTTGGCTTTTATGCAAAAGCAATTTTCTAGTACGCAAAGAATTTTTGTTGAATACATTTCCTTGTTCATAAGGACTAATATGCATACTGTAAAGAAATGCTTCCATATTTTCAATACGTATAAAGCTTTCTTTTAAACTGCATTTTCCTTGACGTAAAGATTTTACTTCTGTGCCAGCCAGAGAAATACCAGCTTGAAAAGTTTCTTCGATAAAATAGTCATGATATGCTTTTTTATTTTGAGCAATCAATCTTTTACTTTTTTCTTTTGCCATAATATAACACCTTTTTCTGCATACAAATCAATATCGTTTATCTATTATATCACACTTTTAAAAAAAAGCAAGTAACAAAACTGTTACAAAATATGTAATATTTTCAAAAAATGATAAAAAGCGTATTATATTGATAATACGCTTTTTAGATATACTTATGCATTAACATCTACACGAGTACCACTAGGAATTGCATTTATTTTTTCATAAGCACTTTGTGCTTCTTCGGTAGTATGTTCTATTTCAATTTCTTCTGTTTGGAATAAGTGTAGTTTGATATTCTGTATACATTGTGCTACATCCCATCGCTGACGAACTTCCTCTATTGTTTCTTCATCATTTGTATATTGTTGTTCATTTAGCACATTTTCGTCATTTGGCGTCATAAAATCCTCCCAAAAATATAAATTTTAAATAATAGAAATGAAAAAACAGGAATCATAATAAAAAAGCCATGAGCAGAAATAAAGACTATAAATTTGCAATACAACATAATATTATCAAAAAAATAAAAACATTTTATGAACAAAAGATAAAAATTATATGAAAAGTATATCATAAAATGATTAAATTTACAAATGAATATAAAAATAAATAAATATTGTTTTATTTTTTATTGTAATCATAAAAAACAAAAAAGACTGCTGAAAAAATCAACAGTCTTTTTTAGCAATTACATTTCTTTTTCTTTTATCATACCACTTCTATAAGCAAAAAGAAGTTTTTGCAAATCATTGATTCTTCTTTGTATATCTTTTCCTATATCCGTATCTTTTACACGTATTCTTTCCTTAGAATATTGCAATGCTACTGTAGAAGAAAAGATATCTCTTTCCTGCAATATAGCATTTTCTGTGGATTCAAAAGGTTCATGAGAAACAAGTAAAAGCCCATGAGAATTATAGATTAATGTATATCCTGCAATACCAGTTTCTTTTTGATATGCTTTTGCAAAACCGCCATCAATTACAATTAAACGTCCATTTGCTTTAATAGGACTTTCACCTTTTTTTACTTTTACAGGAACATGACCATTTATGATATGAGAATCTTTTGGCACTAGACCGAAATCAGATAATATGGTTTCACAGACACTTTCGTCATTTCTTAAATTATAATAAGGATTTTTGACTTCTAAGTGTGCTGCTTTATCATCAATAAAATATCTTTCAAATGTAGTCATTTTCTTTTTGCCGAAAAGAGGAGAATCCTCACCGCACCAAAGATACCATGTTAAATCCATACCTTCTCTTTTTGCTTCTGTGTGTGCTTTATTAAAGTATCCTTCCCTGATGGAACGCTCCACAGCATCTAAATAACTTTTACCTATATAATGTCTACCTTCTAATGTTACTGTTTTTAAAGTGCCATCTTCATTCATAGGAATACAGCCATGAAACAACAAATTAGAATTAAATATTTTATACATACTTCCTTTTGAAAAAAGTAGTCTGGTATGTACCTGTAACTTTTCACTATTTACAAAAGAAGACTTTATTTTTGCCATAACTTCTTCCTCTTCTTTTGTAAAAGCATAAGGGTCTTGAGGGTCTATTGTAGGGAAATTCATATCATTCATTTTATATGTTGTACCCTCTATATTAATGGTGCCTTTTTCAAAATCAATTTTATCTAAAAGCAATCTATTTTCCATATGAAATTCAGGATGTCTTTTTATAATTTTTGCTTCTGCTTTAAATTGCATTATGGCAATAGCTTTATGCATTTTAGCAATCATATTAAAATCTTTATCTGAAAGAACACCTTCAATAGTTTTTGGTTCAAAATGGATACAAGGGTCATTTGCATATTGCTCCATGGCGAATGTAGCGAGAGGAATTAAATTGATACCATAATCTTCTTCTATGGTATCTAAATTGGCATATCTTGCTTGTATGCGCAGTACATTACAAATCAATGCTTGACACCCTGCTGCTGCACCCATCCAAGAAACATCATGATTTCCCCATTGTATATCCACAGAATGATAATCAGATAAAATATCCATTATTTTTGCTGCTTTTGGACCTCTGTCATAAATATCTCCTATTACATGAAGTTGGTCAATAGATAGTCTTTGTATTAGATGTGCAAGAGCAATAATAAATCTATCAGCTTGATATAGTTCGATAATAGTATTTATGATTTCAGAATAATACATCTGTTTGTCACTACCAATACTATCTTCATGGAGCAATTCTTCTATAATATAAGCAAAATCGTGGGGTAATGCTTTTCTTACTTTAGAGCGTGTATATTTAGAAGAAACGACTTTACAAATATGTATTAGTCTATGTAATGTAATTTTATACCAGTCTTTCATATCTGGCTCTACTTTAGCGATTTGTTCTAGTTTTTGTTCAGGATAATAAATTAATGTAGCAAGTGATTTTTTTTCTGAACCTCTTAATGTTGCACCAAAAATTTCATCAATATGATTTTTAATAACACCAGAGGCATTTTTTAATACATGACGAAAAGATTCTAATTCGCCATGAATATCAGAAACAAAATGCTCTGTTCCTTTTGGTAAATTTAATATTGCTTTTAAGTTTACGATTTCAGAGCTTGCCCGATTGATATTACTGTAATTTTGTGAAAGTAGTTGCAGATATTTCATTTCATCAGCAGTAAATGTTTTTCCATTAGAATACAAAATGGTTCCCCCTTAGTTAGCAATGCTATATATTTTTTATATGGATATTTTTAAATGAATTGACAGAAACTTTTTAAAATTTTAATTGATAAGCACAATGAAGTTAGAATATAAAAAAAACTGAGTGATATTTTTTAGTATATCAGACTCAGTTGTTTTTTTATAGTATGTTTTTGCACAAAAATTACTTATTATTTTTGACTAAAAATATATTGATATTTTTATTATTTTTCGTTATCATTTTCATATTTTTGTTCTATTTGCTGTTGTTGTTCTGTTGTTTTTTCTAAATCAATAGTATTTTGCTGTTCTATTTTTGGTGTTTTTTCTAAATTGATTTTATTTTGTTTTTCGCTTTTATTTTCACTTTTAGATGTATTGATTATTTTATTATGATTAAAGCATATTGTGATGTTTTCTGTTGGTCCCCAAATGCGATTTAAAAATAATACTGTCATAAATACAATATAAAAGCCATTGATTGTGATAAAAATAATAAAATTCCAAACAGCATAACAAAAAATATATGTGCTATAAGAACCATTATAATAAATATTATCTAAAATTTTATCTACTGATAAATTTAGACAGAAGGAAAGTACACCAAAAAATAAAATATATAAAAATGTTTCTCTGAAGCGGTTTTGTACTACTTTTTTGCTTGCTACTAATGCTTTAATACCACTCATATCTTGTATTGTTACAACATGGTCTGAAAAAGTCCATATTGTAGTAAAATAAGCTACAATGATTAAACAAATAATAAATACAATAGAAAGAAACATAATGGCTATTAATTTAGATGGTATAGTAAAGCAAGTGATAATTGTAACAAGTGAAAAAAGAAAAACAACAAATAAAAAAACAATTTGCAGAAAATTTGTCCATATGGAATGGGGTGCCTTTATAAAGGCATATAAAAAATTGCCTTTTATAGTATTTTTTTGTTCTTTTATAATATTCACTGTACCCCATATAATAGCAATATTTGCCAATGGCTGTACTACTATTTGTACTAATAAAGATATCACATTATAAAGAGAAATGCTTGAAAGAGCGTCCATTTCTGCTGTCATATCTATATCCACCATATTATTATATAAATAGTTTAAATTTGTGACATATTTTGATTGTAGCCATTGCGTAAATAAAAACAAGGGAATGATAATAAAAATACTGACAAAAGCAATGGTTTTGATATTTTTTTTATAAATTTCTGTTGTAATAGAAAACAGTTCTGAATAATTTAATCGTTTTGATTTGATACGACTTTCCATAATATATTTCCTCCTTTGCTGAATGATACGATGAAATGTTAAAAAAGGTTTATAATTTAAAAGTGTATATTGCATAATTGCATCATTTGATTATTGTAATTCTGACAATTCTTCTGGTAATTCTAATGTGATTTTGCCTAGTTTTCCTCCTCTATATTCATCTAAAAGTATTTTTGAAGTTCTATCAATATCAGGCTGACCACCTTTTTGTTTAAATCCTCTTGCAAATGCAATTTTTTCCAATATGATATGAGGTTCTTCTATTGTATCAAATGAAATTTGATATCTTTGTTTTAATCGTTCACTGTGTCTAATTAAAAGATGGTTAATTAATTCTGTTGCTAATGTTGTTAAATCTAATATATCATCATTTACCGCACCTGTAAAAGCCAATTTTAAGCCAACTGCTTTATCATCAAATTTAGGCCATAATATACCTGGTGTATCTAAAAGTTCAAAATCTTTTTTTAATTTTATCCACTGTTTTCCTCTTGTTACACCAGGTTTATCTCCTGTTTTTGCTGTTGTTTTTCCTACATATTTATTTATAAATGTGGATTTTCCTACATTAGGTATTCCTACAATCATACTGCGTATTGGTATAAAAAGTCTACCTCTTGCTTTTTGTTTTTCAATTTTTTCTTTCATTAATGCTCTTGCTGTATTGGTAACATCTGCCATACCTGTACCCTTTAAAGCATTTAATTGTATTACAGAAAATCCTTTTTGTTTATAATACTGCTCCCAAAGTGAAGTAGCGTATTCTTCTGCTAAATCGCACTTATTTAGTAGTATCATTCTATATTTATTTTTTGCTAAATCATCAATATCAGGGTTTTTACTACTGTAAGGTATTCTTGCATCTACCAATTCTATTACAATATCTACTAAAGATATATTTTCTGCCATCATTCTTTTTGTTTTTGTCATATGCCCAGGATACCATTGTATATTCATATATTATCACCTTTCTTTTGTATTTTTGATAATGCCTATATTTTCAAATGGATATAATCTAAAAAAAACTTTGCCTTTTATATTTTCTTTGGGAATAGCACCAACAGACGCTTCACGACTATCTGTGCTAGCATTTCTGTTATCTCCCATAACAAAATAACAATTTTGTTTTACTTCAAAAGGGTATTCTATTGTTCCAGCTTGTTGCATGATTTCAGATATATAATTTTCATGCTTTTCTTCTCCATTGATATAAAGTACATATTCCCAGTCCCAACCGTCTTCTTTTAATTTCATATCAACTTCATCTCCTGGTAATGCTATAATTCTTTTAATAATATTTTCGTTTCTGTTTCCAGAATCCAAGCGACATATTACAACATCACCTTTTTGAGGAGTGCCTATGTGATAAGCTAATTTGTTTACAATAACAAAATCTCCATGATGAAAATTAGGTTCCATAGAAGAACCTTTTACAGTAATTGTTCCAAATAGAAATGTTCTAAAAAAGAAAACACATATCATAATAATTGTAATTTGTGTGATATAGTGTATTCCCTTTTTCATATATTTTCCCTCCTTAATTAAAGTAATAAAAAACTATATTTACAAAACATATGAAAAAAGCCTTGATGATTTCCCCATCAAGGCTTTATTATCATTATCTTAATACTTCTTTTACTTTTGCAGCTTTTCCGACTTTATCTCTTAAATAGAATAATTTTGCACGTCTTACAATACCGCGTCTTACTACTTCAATACGGTCAACTCTTGGGGAGTGTAAGGGCCATGTTCTTTCTACGCCTACACCAGAAGCAATTCTTCTTACTGTAAATGTTTCTCTAATACCGCCGTTTTGTCTTTTAATAACAACTCCTTCAAACATTTGCAGTCTTTCTCTAGAACCTTCCACAACTTTTGCATAAACACGAATTGTATCACCTACATTAAAAGGTGTGATATCACTTTTCAGTTGTTCTTTTTCTAATTCTCTGATAATATCCATTAATGTTTCCTCCCTTCCTCATAGACATTCTTATTATACACTTGTATAACAGCGGACTGCCAGTACTCACAGTGATTTATTATATCATTTCATATCAAAAAAAGCAATCATTTTTTTAAAAAAATACCAAAATTTTTAAAATATGAAGTAGATAACACAAAAACAAAAAACGGTCACGTTTTTATTTATGAATATATGATATAATAACAATCAATATAAGTTTAAATATTATTTGAATGACTGTTACAAAAATTTAAAATAATCAACAGGATATTTATGGTATACTAAAAAGGCAAATTTATTATGCTATGTTTCAAAAAAATGTTAGTAATAAAAAATGAGGTATTTATATTATGAATGAAAAGGTATTAAAAAAATTAGAATATGATAAAATAATAAAAAAATTAGCATATTTTGCCGCATCTCCTATGGCAAAACAAAAAGCTGAAAAACTTCGTCCTTATACTGCAATGATGGATATTACAGCAGCACAGCAGGAAACATCAGAAGCAGTTTCTATGGTATTGAGAAAGGGGACACTTGCATTAGGCGGATTAAAAGAAATCAGACCACAAATAAAAAGAGCCTATATGGGTGGCACACTTTCCATGGAGGAATTGATGAATATAGGCAGTTTTTTGTATGTTTGTAGACGAGCAAAAGACTATGCTAAAAATGAAAACAAAGCAGAAGTTTATGAAAAGTTAGATGATTTGTTTGATATGATTGTAACAATTCCAGCTTTAGAAAATAAAATTACAACGTGCATTTTGTCTGGAACAGAAATGGCAGATACAGCAAGCAGTGCTTTGCATAAAATACGACGTGAAATTAAATTGTATCATGATAAAGTGAGAGAACAGTTAAATAGTATTATTGCATCGTCGGCATATAGAAATATGCTGCAAGACCCTGTTATTACTATTCGTAATGACAGATATTGTGTACCTGTAAAAAATGAATATCGTTCTGTATTTCAAGGTATGATTCATGACCAATCTAATACAGGCTCTACTGTTTTTATAGAGCCTTTAAGTGTTGTACAGTTAAATAATAAAATAAAAGAATTGCAGTCAGACGAGAAAAAAGAAATAGAAAAAATATTAGCAGAACTTTCTGCATTGGTTGCAGAACAAAAAGAAGTATTGGAAGCAGACATAGAAATATTGATACATTTAGATTTTGTATTTGCAAAGGCAAATTTATCTCTTTCTATGAATGGAACACAACCTTTATTTAATATAAGAGGATATATCAATATACAAAAAGCAAGACATCCATTACTAGATGATAAAACAGTTGTACCAATTAATATTTATTTAGGTAAAGATTTTACTACATTGTTAATTACTGGACCGAATACAGGAGGAAAAACAGTTGCTTTAAAAACATTAGGACTATTTACACTAATGGGACAATCTGGACTGCATATACCTGCATTCGACCATTCTCAACTTGCTGTATTTGATAATGTATTTGCAGATATTGGAGATGAACAAAGTATTGAGCAAAGTTTAAGCACATTTTCTGCTCATATGAGTCATATTGTTTCCATATTGCAAGAAGTAACACCATATTCATTGGTATTATTTGATGAATTAGGTGCAGGAACAGACCCTACAGAAGGAGCAGCGCTTGCAATGTCTATTATAGATTGTTTGCACAAAAGAAAAATCAGAACAGCAGTTACAACACATTATAGCGAATTAAAGGTATATGCTTTATCTACGGAAGGCATAGAAAATGCTTGTTGTGAATTTGATATTGAAACATTACGTCCAACATATCGTTTATTGATAGGAATACCAGGAAAAAGTAATGCTTTTGCTATATCAAAACGTTTAGGACTTTCTGATGATATTATAGAAGGAGCAAGAGAATTTATAAGTCATGATGAGGCAAGGTTTGAAGATGTTATTACAGATTTAGAAATTAGTAAAAAGTCTGTTGTATATGAACAGGAAAGAGCAGAACAATATAGAAAAGAGGCAGAACGATTAAAGCAAGAAGTAGAATATCAAAAAAATAAAACAAGAGAGCAGAAAGAAAAAATTATTATGCGAGCAAGAGAAGAAGCAAAACAAATTTATCAGCAGGCAAAAGAAGAAGCTGACCGCATTATAAAAGAAATGAATAAAGAAGCAAAAAATGTTGCAAATAAACAAAAATTAACAGAACAACGTTCACAATTAAAATCAAAATTGTCTACTATGCAAGAGGCATTTTTGAAGTCACCTAAAAAGAAACATACGCATAAAGCACCAGAAAATTTGCAGTCTGGTGATAGAGTATATGTGATATCATTTGACCAAAATGGTACTGCATTATCTTCACCAGATAAAAATAAAGAGGTTATGGTACAAATGGGAAGTATGAAAATGAAAGTACCTTTATCAGAGTTAATGTTAGATGATACACCACAACAGAAAAATCAAACAGCACAAAAGAATATTTCTACAAAAGTAAAAGCAGGAAAAAGTCAATATATTTCTGCAGAAATTGATTGTCGTGGTCAGTTGGTAGAGGAGGCACTTGGAAATATTGACAAATATTTAGACGATGCCTATTTATCAGGATTGAAACAAGTTATGATAATACATGGAAAAGGTACAGGAGCCTTAAGAAGTGCAGTACAAAGCTATTTGAGAACAAATCCTCATGTTAAAAGTTATAGGGCAGGCGTTTATGGCGAGGGGGAAATGGGGGTCACTGTGGTAGAATTAAAATAGTATTTTAGGACAGGCAACAAAATGATAACAACAAAAGGGAGGTAAGAGGTATGGAAGAAAGAAAAAAAATAATGGTAGTAGATGATGACCAACACATTGCAGAACTTGTTTCATTATATTTAATGAAAGAAGGTTATAAAACAATGGAGATATATGATGGTAGAGAGGCACTTGAAAAAGTAGATTCTTTTCAGCCAGATATGATGCTTTTAGATTTAATGCTACCAGGTATGGATGGATATAAAGTTTGTACAGAAGTCAGAAAAAAAAGTGATATTCCTATTATTATGCTGACTGCAAAAGGAGAAACATTTGATAAGGTATTAGGATTGGAATTAGGTGCCGATGATTATATTGTAAAACCTTTTGAATCAAAAGAACTGCTTGCTCGTGTGAAGGCAGTATTGAGAAGATATGAACAAAAACCAGAGAAAAAACAAAATAATGTAAAAAAATTAGTATTTCCAAATTTAGAAATTAATATTTCTAACTATACAGTAGAATATTATGGAGAAAGTATTGATTTTCCACCTAAAGAATTTGAATTACTCCATTATTTAGCAGAAAATCCAAATCAAGTATTTACAAGAGAACAACTTCTTGACAGAATATGGGGATATGAATATATTGGAGATACTCGTACTGTTGATGTGCATATTAAAAGAATACGTGAAAAACTAAATAAACAAGAAGAAAGCTGGAGTATTAAAACCGTTTGGGGAGTAGGATATAAATTTGAATTGAAATAATGGTGAAAAATGCCCTATGATAATGAAAAAGTATTTATTTCATAGGGCAATATTTTATATTGCTGTGTCATATTATGACTTTGTTTGTTCTTCTGAATGTTGTTCAGATTGTTGTTCAGAAGACGTATTTTGTCTTTCTTTTTCTACAATTTCCTTTCGCTTTATTTTCATAATATTGCCTATACGCAGTGTTATACAGAGCGCATACATTAACAAAAGTAATTGTGAAAATTTATCTACATTTGACCAATTTGTAGTAAAAAGTAAATAAACAGCAAAAGCAAATAATATGACATCAATAAAATTTTTTCTTTGTATTTTTTTCATAAAATTGATATAAAGAAACTTGTTGTTTCTTTTCTCCTTTCTTTGTAATGATAACGATATTATCTGTTTCAGTTATCACTATGTAATGGTATGGGTGTTTATATATATTGTTAAATGTTATCTATTAGTATACTATTTTTTTTCAGAAAAGCAAATGAAGTTTTTTGGAGGTAATATCAATATGAAAATAAAATCAATATTTACAAAACAGCTTTTACTTTATGTAGGTACACTTCTTGCTGTATTTATATTAGTAGGTATTATACTTTCTATGGTATATACACAGCATTATATGGACGAAACAAAAGAGGATTTAATCAATCAAGGTATGAAAATTTCAAAGGAATATAAAAAAGCATATTATTTTACAGGGGATTTAAGTAATTTAGAATATGAATTGCAAATACTGGAAGGATATATGGCAGCAAGTATATTTTTTATTGATAAAAATGGCGTTGTAGTGCTAACTTCTCCAGGTATTAATGATGCATGGATTGGACAAGCGATTGCAAATGAGGGTGTAATTAAAAGTGTTTTAGAAGGAAATGTTGTAACATTGCAAGGAAAAATCAATGGTATGTTTGATGAGCCAGTGTTAACAGTAGGTTATCCTTTGCAAACAGACCAAATTGCAGGCATATTTATGTGTACATCTATGACAGAAATTGAGCACTCTTTACAGGGAATGTATAAAATGGGATTTAGTATATTGACTGCTGTAATGAGCATAGGTATTGTGTTGGTGTATATATTCAGCAAAAAAATTACAAAGCCTCTTTTACAGATGAATGAAGCAACAAAAGTGATTGCAGGAGGGAATTTTGAGCAAAGAATAGAAATAAAAAGTGAAGATGAAATTGGACAGCTTGCAGAGAGTTTTAACCATATGGCAGAAAGTCTTGACAAATATGAAAAAGTAAGAAGGGATTTTATTGCAAATGTTTCTCATGATTTACGTTCTCCATTAACATCTATACAAGGCTTTTTAGGAGCAATATTAGATGGAACAATACCACAAGAAAAACAATTCCATTATTTGAATATTGTTTTAGAAGAAACAAAAAGACTGACAAAATTAACAAATGATATTGTAGAATTAAGTAGAGCACAGACAAGTAATATTACATTAGAAAAAACACGTTTTGATATCAATACATTGATAAGAGAAAGTATAGAACGATTAGAGCCACGTTTACAGCAAAAAGATATAAAAATTGATGCGATATTTGCAGAAAAAGAAACATATGTGTGTGCTGATGAAGATAAAATTGCTCGTGTCATTTATAATTTAGTGGATAATGCAATTAAGTTTTCTGATATTGACAAAAAAATAGAAATTGAAACGATATTGAAGGAAAATAAAAAATTGCTGATTAGTGTAAAAGACTATGGAAAAGGAATTGATGAAGAAGATTTGAAATATATTTTTGACCGATTTTATAAAGAGGATAGTTCACGTGGAAAAGATAAAACGGGAAGCGGTTTAGGACTTTGTATTGTAAGAGAATTTTTATTAGCACATGGAGAAAATATAGCTGTGAAAAGTGAGAAAGAGAAAGGTACTACATTTATATTTTCATTAAAGTTAGCAGAAAAAGAAAATAAAAAGCAATAAAAAATATGTTTATAACTGGGAAAATAAAGTTTTTCCTTAAAAATATTGATTTTATAAGGAAAAGCAATATTTTTCCAGTAAATTTTGTAGTTGTAAGCAAAAAAAATAATTTAATTAATTATTTTTTGCATGGTATTCTGCTACCAAATCTGACAGTGTGGTATTATCTACAACATTATCCAGTGCCTCTTTCATTTTTTGCCATAATGAAAGAGAGACACAAATATCAGCACGTTTACATTGTGTATGCTCCAAGCAATCTACTGGAGAAAGAGAACCCTCTAAAATACGAAGAACTGTGCCGACTGTAATTTCTGAGGGACTTTTTACAAGACAATATCCCCCTTGTGCTCCTCTAAAACTTTGTACTAAACCCGCTTTTGTAAGGGGATTAATAATTTGTTCCAAATATTTTTCGGAAATTTCTTGCTGCTGTGCAATCATTTTTAAAGGCATATGCCCCGATTTTTCATATTGTAATGCCAGACAAAGCATAAGACGAATACCATATCGTCCTTTTGTGGATATTTTCATGTCATTTCTCCATTTCCTATTATAATTTTTTGGACATTTCTGATTGATAAAGTGATAGAAGATATTATTCTGTTTCTTCCCAGCCTTTGCAAACATCAATCCATTTTTCACATCTACCATATTGGAACAATTCATCACAAGTTAATTCAATAGCTGAATTACTGCTACCAGCAGCAGGAAATACTGTTTCAAAACGCTTTAAAGAAACATCTACATAAGTTTTTACTGTTTCAGGCACAGCAAAAGGGCAAACACCACCAATAGCGTGTCCTGTGAGAGAAAGTGTTTCTTCAGGAGAAAGCATTTTTGCTTTCATAGAAAATTCAGCTTTAAATTTTTTGTTATCAATTTTAGCATCACCAGCTGTAGCAATCAATATACAGCTATCACCAGATTGAAAAGCAAGTGTTTTTGTAATACGTGCAGGTATAACGTGTGCAGCTTCTGCCGCCAGTTCTACGGTAGCAGAAGATGTTTCAAATTCCAATACATCTTTTGCTCTGCCAAATTGTTCCAAGTATGCTTTTACTTTTTCAATAGACATAATATAATACTCCCTTCGTATATAAAAGTTTTATTTTATAAATGAGTGCATTGTTTTTTTAATGCTTCCCAATAGTCATAAGGTATTTTAAAATTATTTTTTAATGTACCAAGTTGTACATTTTCTCTGTTTGCACCATGAAAATCGCTTCCGCCACTATATAATAAACATAACTTGTCTGCTAATTTCATCAATTTTTTTTGCTGTTGTGATGTATAAGAATGGTATGCTGTTTCCATAGCATTTAAACCATAACTTTTTAATTCTTGAGCAAGAAATTCTATTTGCATATCGTTCATATGATAAAGTGTAGGGTGTGCTAATACAGCAACACCACCAGATTTTTGTATCGTTTCGATACAATTTGCAGGTGTTAATGTTTGTCTTTCTACATAAGCAGGTTTGTTAACAGAAAGATATTTTTCAAATGCTTCTTTTGTTGTTTTTACAATTTTTTTATGAACTAAAACATTTGCAAAATGTGCTCTTGTAATAATATTTCCTCCGGCATTTTGTTTGATATCATCATAACAAATAGCAAAGCCTAATTTATTGAGAGCAGAAATCATTTTTTCATTACGCATTTCACGAGCATCTGCAATTTCTTTTATTTGTTTTTTAAAATATTCTGATGAAGGAGAAAATCCTAATCCCACAATATGGATTTCTTGTAGTTGAAAACGATTATATTGTACTGCAAATTCAATGCCTGTAATGGTTTCCAAATCATATTTTTGACCAGCTTGTTGAAATAATTCTAAACCATCAATAGTATCATGGTCTGTTAAGGCAAGAGCATATAATCCTCTTTGTTTTGCCTCTATTACAAGTCCTTCTGGTGAAAAAGTACCATCAGAATAATAGGAGTGACAATGAAGGTCTATTATTTTTTGTGTCATGATATACCTTCTTTCTAAATAGACGATTTTTGTGCAATCTGTTTTATGATAATGTTATCAATTTCAATAAGTGTAACATTTTTTAATTGCTTTTTCAACATAGCATAATCTTTTTTTATATATCATAGAATAATAAAAAAGTAGGAGGAAAAGCAGTGAGTAAAAATGAAAATAAACAGACTATTAAAAAAAGGGAGAACGTAAAACCTAAAAAAGAAATAGCGAATGGTACAATTTTATGTATGATCAAGGGTATGATGATTGCTTATGCTGTAACGTGTATTATATTTATTACATATGGTATTCTTTTGACTTATACAGATATAACAGAGGAAAAAATACCTTTGACAGCACTTTGCTGTACTGTGATATCAGCAGGTATTGCAGGGTTTGACTGGGCAAGATGTGCAAAAGCAAGAGGAATATTGTGGGGGATATTTGCAGGGCTTGTATATGGTGTAATATTGTTTGTATTAGATGGTATTGCAGGAAGTGGATTTAATGTAGTAGGTTCAAAAGGACTTATGATGCTTTTAGCAGCAGCAGGTGGAGGAGTAGGAGGTATATTGGGAATTAATATGAAAAAGTAGTTTAATAGTAAGCATAAATTTTTTATCAATATAAAAAATTTATGCTTTTCTTTTTTACTTTTATATAGACGTTTTATAAAAAATAAAAAATCTATTTTCAAACAGTATATTTCATGTTATAATGATACAGAATTTACAAATTTTTTGCTGAGGGAGGTTATACATAATGAAACATATAAAAACATTGAATACAAAAATGTTGAAAAAGACAGTAGCAACTGGTGGCTGCGGAGAATGTCAAACATCTTGTCAGTCCGCTTGCAAAACATCTTGTACCGTAGCAAATCAGTCCTGTGAACAGAAATAAATGTTTTATAACAGTATGCTATACTGTTACGAGTAAATGAAGGACGCAAGAAGGCTGTTTTCAATGATAGAAAATAGCCTTTCTTTTTTGTGTGATTTGGGAGGAAAACAAATTATGATACATAAATTTCGTCAAAATGGTGTCAATATTGTAATGGATGTAAATAGTGGTGCGATTCATGTAGTAGATGATGTAGTATATGATTTAGCAGATATATGGAAAGAGACACCTAAGAATGCTTTACAATTAAAATTTCCGCAATATGATATGGAACAAATTGAGGAAGCAGTACAAGAATTGGGTATATTAGAAAAAGAAGGTATGCTTTATACAGAAGATGATTATGAAAAAGTATTACCTATAATAGAAAATCATAGCACTGTTGTAAAAGCACTCTGCATTCATGTAGCACATGACTGTAATTTGAAATGTCAGTATTGTTTTGCAGAAGAAGGAGAATATCATGGAAAAAGGGAATTGATGAGTGTAGAGGTAGGAAAAAAGGCGCTTGATTTTTTAGTTGCAAATTCTGGTTCTCGTAAAAATTTGGAAGTGGACTTTTTTGGAGGCGAGCCACTTATGAATTTTGATGTAGTAAAAGAATTGGTTGCTTATGGCAGAGAAATTGAAAAACAGCATAATAAACAATTTCGTTTTACGATTACCACAAATGGTATATTATTAGATGATGAAAAACAGCAATTTATCAATGAAAATATGCATAATATGGTATTAAGTTTGGACGGAAGAAAAGAAGTCAATGACAAAATGCGCCCTCGTGCTGGAGGACAAGGAAGTTATGATGTGATTGTGCCAAAATTCCAAAAAGCAGCAGAAAGTAGAAACCAAACAGATTATTATATTAGAGGCACTTTTACAAAATATAATATTGATTTTTATGAAGATGTCATTCATATGGCGGACTTAGGGTTTAAACAGATTTCTGTAGAGCCTGTTGTAGCTGATGAAAATATGCCTTATGCCATTACAGAAAAAGAATTGCCTGCTATATTTGCAGAATATGAAAAATTAGCGAATGAAATTTATAAAAGAAGAAAACAAGAAAATGATTTTAATTTCTTCCATTTTAATATTGATTTAAGTGGTGGTCCTTGTGTGATGAAACGCTTAGCTGGCTGTGGTTCTGGTACAGAATATTTAGCGGTAACACCAACAGGGGACTTATATCCTTGCCATCAATTTGTGGGCATACCAGAGTTTAAAATGGGCACAGTGTATGAAGGTGTTACAAATACAGAACAAAGAGCTGTTTTTTCAAAATGCAATGTATATGCAAAACAGCAATGCAGAGATTGTTGGGCAAAATTTTATTGCAGTGGAGGGTGTGCTGCAAATGCTTATCAACAAAATGGTGATATTTTAAAACCATATGATATTGGCTGTAAAATGCAACAAAAAAGAATTGAATGTGCTATTATGATAAAAGCAAAAGAATTGTTGGAAGAAGAATAAAAGCAATAATATTTTTTCATAAATATAAATAGTGTTTTGTGTTATGGTTTTTGTTCAGATTTTTTGTATAAAAATTGTTTTGTTATATCAATAAATTAAGGGAGTATCCAAAGTTTGTTATCAGAAAAACGAAGTTTTTTATAAAAGTTTTTGACTCACTTTTTTAAAAAGCGAGTAAGAGCTTGTGAACGAAGTTCGCAAGATTTTGAATGCTTGTTTAACCACTCCCTAAAATTCAGGAAAATCAATTTTTAAAAAATTTTAATATTTTATGAAGTTTTTTATTTAAAATGATTATTGGGTGCTACTCAAACTCGCAAGCTTTTTTGAAAAAAAGCTTGGCAAAAAACTTTAAATCGCCTACGGCGAACAAAAATTGATTTCTGTGCCTAAAATTAGTATGTTCTATAAAATGAATATGAAAAATAGTAAAATATAATGTTATAGAAAATATTGTTTTATTCATAATGTTAATCATACTAATATGACAAATCAAAATACAAGGAGGTTTTTTTATGAAAGGAAAGGGCAGTGTTATGCTCTGCACTATGCTCATACTGGTGGGTGTTTTAGCATTCCTTTGTTATCAGGGCATAGGTGAAAAAAAACAAGGCAGTGTTTGGAATATCAAACAAGGTTTAGATTTAAGTGGCGGTGTACAAATATTGTATGAAGCTGATAAAGAAAATGTAACAGAGGAAGAAATGGCAGCAGCAGTATCATTGATACAAGGAAGGTTGGACTGGAACAACTGGACAGAAGCAGAAGTTGCAAAAGAAGGCGAAAAACGCTTAAGAGTAGATATTCCTGGTGTGGAAAATGCAGAACAAGCAATTAAAGAAATTGGACAAACAGCGCAATTATCATTTATTGATGAAACAGGAAAAGTACTTTTAACAGGAGATATGGTAGCAGATGCCAGAAAACAGGTGGGACAAGTATCACAGCAAGGTGTTTCAGAGCCTTATGTTTCATTAGAATTTACAGCAGAAGGCAAACAGCTTTTTGCAGAAGCAACGAAAAATAATATTGGAAAACCACTTGCTATTGTATTAGATGATGAAATTGTAAGCGCACCTATTGTAAATGCAGAAATTACAGATGGCAATGCTATGATTACAGGACATTTTACACCAGAAGAAGCAGAAAGAACAGCATCTTTAATACGTGCTGGTTCATTGCCTTTTAATTTGAATATATTAAAAATGGAAAATGTGGGTGCAAGATTGGGCGCAGACGCACTTTCCACAGGTTTAAAAGCAGGTATAATAGGTATTTCTCTTGTATTGATATTTATGTTGGTAATCTATAAAGCATTAGGTTTTGCAGCAGATTGGGCGTTGATGATTTATGTTGGACTGGAATTAGCAGCATTAAGTTTACTGCATATTACATTAACATTACCAGGTATTGCTGGTATCGTGCTTTCGGTAGGTATGGCTGTTGATGCAAATGTTGTTATATTTGAAAGAATGAAAGAAGAATTGATTGCAGGACATTCTTTAAGGGTAGCAGTACACAATGGCTTTTCAAGAGCATTACCTGCGATTATTGATGGTAATATGACAACATTGATTGCGGCGGCTGTGTTGTTCTGGCTTGGTACAGGAACAGTAAAAGGTTTTGCACAAACATTGATGATAGGTATTATACTTTCTATGTTTACAGCGGTATTTATTACAAGAATGATATTACAGGGTATGATATATGTAGGCATTAACAATCCTAAATATTATGGATTACGTATAAAATAAGGGAGGCGAAAATAATGAAAATCGTAGAAAACAGATTGAAATTTTTTGCGGTGTCGATAGTAATTATTTTAGCCGGCATCGTTACAATGATAGTAAATGGAACAACTGGAAAGGGTATTTTTAATTTTGGCATTGAATTTACTGGTGGCACTTCTATGAGTGTGGTAATAGGAGAAGAATTTTCAAATGATGATATTATAAAAATAGTAGAAGAAACTACAGGGCAAAAAAGTCCTCAAGTACAGAAAATTATAGGAACAGATAGTGTTTCTATTAAAATGCAGTCTATTAATGGTGATACTAGAATTAAATTATCAGAAAATATAAAACAAAAATATAAAAATGCAGTAATTGATTCTATTGCAGATGTTTCTGCAACAGTAAGCCATGAAATGCAAATGACAGCAATAAGAGCAGTTATGATTGCTTGTGTTTGTATGTTGATATATATTTCAATCAGATTTAAAGACATTCGTGCAGGAGGCAGTGCAATTATTGCATTGATACATGACGTTTGTATTGTTATGACTTGTTATGCAATATTTAGAATACCTGTCGATAATGCATTTATTGCAGTGCTTTTAACAATATTAGGTTATTCTATAAACTCTACTATTGTTATATTTGACAGAATTAGAGAAAATACACCAAAATACAGAAAAAATCAAACAGCAGAAAAAATTAATAAAAGTATTAGTCAAACATTAGGTCGTTCTATCAATACCACATTAACAACATTATTTACTATTGGAGCAATATATATATTGGGAGTACAATCTATAAAAGATTTTTCATTGCCTATGATAGTTGGTATTATTGCAGGAGCTTATTCTTCTATATTTATATCTGGTTCTGTTTGGTATATGCTTTTACCTAAAAATGAAAAATCATGAAAAATAAAAATGTGTTGAAAAGTTAATATTTTTTGTGAAAATAGAATTTCCATTTAAAAGTTTTTTGACAACATAAACAGACGTTAACACGTCTGTTTTTTGCCTAATTTAAGGAGGAAATCTTTTGGAAAATAGATGGGTATTAAAAAGAACAAAGGCTGATATACAAAAAATGTCTGAAGTACTGGGAATTAGACAAGCAACAGCTTGTGTAGTGGCAAATAGAGGTATTACTACAAAAAAACAAGCCATTGCTTTTTTACAAGCAGAACGTGCAGAATTATATGATGTTTGTGCGAAACAAGTAATGAAAGATGCAGAAAAAGCAATGATGTTGCTGGAATGTACTTTAAAACAAAATAAAAAAATTGCTATATATGGTGACTATGATGTGGATGGTGTAACTAGTACAGCAATATGGTACAAAGTGCTGAAGTATTGTGGAGGAGATGTCATATATTATATTCCTCACAGACAAAAAGAAGGTTATGGATTGAATTTAGAGGCGATAGAAGAATTACATAACAATGGTATAGAATTGCTTTTAACTTGTGATAATGGTATTTCTGCAATAGAAGAAGTCAAAAAAGCAAAGCAATTTGATATGACAGTGGTTGTAATAGACCATCATGAGCCGGCTTTTGATGAAAATGGAAATGATATATTACCTGAAGCGGATGCCATAGTTGACCCAAAACAAAAAAGTTGTCCATATCCTTTTAAAATGCTTTGTGCTGGAGGAATTTGTTATAAACTTGCTTTGCTTTTTTTAAAAAGACAGAATATTCAAAATGATGTACTGGAACAAGAATGTTTACATATGGCAACATTAGCAACTGTTTGCGATATTGTAGATTTAATGGAAGAAAATAGAATCATTGTAAAAAAAGGCTTAAATACTATGGCACAAACAACAAATGCTGGATTAAAAGCACTTCTAGCACAAACAAATTTATGTGGAAAACAATTAACAGAATATCATATTGGATTTATAATAGGTCCTTGTGTAAATGCGGCAGGTAGACTGGAAACAGCAAAAACAGCAGTAGCGTTATTTTGCGAAACAGATGAAAAAAAAGCACAGGAATATGCTACATATTTAGCAGAACAAAATAACAGCAGAAAAGATATGACAAAAAAAGCAACAGAACAAATTATAAAAGAAATAGAACAAAAAAATAATTTGAATGAAAAAGTATTTGTTTTATATCAGCAAAATATGCATGAAAGTATTGCAGGTATTGTAGCAGGACGTATTAAAGAAAAATTTTATAGACCAACTATTATTATTACAAAATCAGAAAATATGGCAAAGGGTTCAGGAAGAAGTATTGAAGGATATAATATGTTTGAGGAATTGTATGCTTGTAAAGAACTATTTTCAAAATTTGGAGGGCATACTATGGCGGCAGGGCTTTCACTGCCCTATGAAAATATAGATATATTGCGTGAAAAATTAAATAATGCTTGCAAACTGACACAACAGCAGTTGACACCTGTATTGAAAATTGAAAAACAGCTTTGTTTTGATGAAATTGATATGGCATTAGCAAAGGAATTAAGAAATTTAGCACCTTTCGGAAAGGGAAATCATATTCCTTTATTTGGCTCTAAAAATATCAGCATACAAAAATTTTATTTGATAGGGAAAGAAAAAGACATATTGAAAATGGTGTTAAAAGAAAGGCAAACAGGAATTTGTTTGCATGCCATTTCATTTGATGGCTGGGAAAGGTTTTCAGATATGATAAAACGATTGTATGGAAACGAAAATTATGATAAAATGTTATATGATGGATATTATGATAGAAATATGGACTTTGTATATAGCATTGATATTAATACATTTCGGGGAGAAAGTTCTATACAATTACAAATAAAAGATTTTAGAATAAGTCAATGATGATATGAGGAGGCTTTTCATATGACAGATTTAAAGGATAAAATACGTTCTATACCAGATTTCCCTCAAAAGGGCGTGATATTCAGAGATATTACAACATTACTCAAAGATGTAGAAGGCTTGCAACAGGCAATTAAACAAATGCATCAAAAAATAATAGATTTGGATTATGATGTGATAATAGGGGCAGAATCCAGAGGCTTTTTGTTTGGTATGCCTATTGCATATAATGCTGAAAAGGGATTTGTTCCAGTAAGAAAAAAGGGAAAATTACCAGCAGAAACAATCAGCAAAGAATATGAATTAGAATATGGTACGGCAACAATAGAAATTCATAAAGATGCTTTGAAAAAAGGACAAAAAGTAGTGATTGTAGATGATTTACTTGCCACAGGTGGCACTGCAAAGGCGATTGTAGAAATGGTGGAAGAAGTGGGAGCAGAAGTAGTAGCACTTGATTTTTTGATAGAATTGGAAGGATTAAAAGGCAGAGAAGTATTAAAAAATTATCGTGTAGAATCTGTTTTACAGTATTAAAAAATAATATGTATGGGACAATACTAATCTGATTTTATATTAGACTAGCATTGTCCTTTATTTAAAAGTCAAAGTAATTTGCAGGAGTGACGAAACAAGTATTTAAAATTCTCATTCGCTTTCCCCTAAAAGCAAGTCAAAAACTTTTATGAAAAACAGAAATAAAAATTATTTTTAAAACTACTCTTTTAAAACACTCCCTAATTTGCTTTGACTATGATATGCTTTGGCAAAGTACAATTACTTTTTCTGGGGTAGTTTGTGCTGGTATACTTCTTGTAGAATTTGTATAAATAACAATGAGATAATGGTTTCCTAAATTTCCTGTAAATGTTTGACCATTTTCTAATATTACCTCTGTATTTTCATCAATATTTAATTGCAATGCTTTGTCTTGACTGAGCAAATTGGAATCAAAATAATCCACTTTTACATTTTTGTTTAAATTGTTTGAAGCAACAACAACAGCTTGCAAACGTGGAGGATAAATTAATACAGCAGGAGCATCAGCATCATAAAATACAGTGATAGACATACCCCTTGTAATATTTGCTTGATTGATAAAATAGGTGGAGGGAGTGATTACGAAATTTGTAATGCGTCCGTTTTGGTCACGAACTTCAAAAAGTTTTGTACAGCCATCATCATTTAAATTAGAAATGTTTGTAACAATGCCTTGCAATCCTAAATAACGAGAATTAGGCATTGTTGGTGTAGTATTATTGTCTACATTGCCACAAGTGCAGCCTGTTGTACCTGTGATAATATTATTTTGTGTTTCATTGGCAGAAATTTTATTTGATTTATGATTGTAATACATATTGAAAAACTCCTATCCATATTGTTTAGTTATATGTATATGCAAATGAGCTTGTATAAGATACACCTTTTCGTATGGAATATAAAAATAAAGAAAGTAAGGTGAAAGTTTTGGATATAGAAAAAAAGATAGCAAGAAGAACATTTCATTTTTTAGCGATTGCTATAATGATATATGAAGCGATATTTCAATTTGTAGTGTTTGGAATAGATTTTATAGAGATGACTTTACTACTTTTTTTATTTGAAAATATGCAATGGGAGCAGGCATCAGAATATGTTTATAATAGCGGTATTGCTTTAAGCTTAGCCTCTATTGTCGGTGTCATGGTAGTAGGGCTGATATTGATGCAGACACCAAGTTTTCAAAAAAAACAAAAAATAACATTAAAAACAATGATTATTTTTTATATACTTATGCAAGGACTGCAATTATTAGGTAATTATATATTGATTCCTATGAATATTGCAGCAGGACTAATGGGATATGGCTTTGATGAGGCAATTAGTTTAGCTAGTGATAGCTCTATATTGCTATCTGCATTTGTATATAGTGTAATTGTTGCACCCATAGCGGAAGAAATACTTTGCAGAGGTATTATTATGACTTATTTAGAAAAATATGGAAAAACGTTTGCAGTATTGATTACAGCTATGCTTTTTGGATTACTCCATCAAAATATTGTACAATTTCCAATTACAATGATGATAGGGGTATTGTTTGGTTATTTGGCACAAAGATATTCTTTGGCATCTGCAATGATACTTCATGTACTGAATAATCTTTCTGTAGAAATAACAGGTATGCTGGGAGAAAAATATGATATTGTGTGGCAATTAGATGCGATATTTTTGCATTTTTGTGTTTTGGCAAGTATTGTAATAATATGGAAACATAGAAATACCATTTCTGATTTTTTAAAACAAAAAACAGAAGATATACCAGTCGTACGTTATTTTTTTACAACACCATTAATGTTGATTGTCATTGCATATTTTTTATTTTTTACCATAAAAAGTGTAACACCATTTTAAATATTGTGTGCTGAAATGCTTGATATATCAAGCAAAAATATGATTTTTAAAAAAATAAAAAAAATTTGTAAAAAAGTGTTGACATTATATAAAAACTTTGTTATTATAGATGAGCAGTCAGTTGATTGCAAAGGAAATAGTAAATAAGCCCGAGTGGCGGAACTG
>OFHA01000819.1_pt1 | contig 24808 bp, 32 predicted proteins | sample 1521891 | NCBI WGS metagenome assembly OFHA01 (sample SAMEA3504089, study PRJEB24116) | mouse gut metagenome | biome: mouse gut; feature: mouse-associated habitat; material: faeces | place: Denmark | collected 2011
ATCCAGGTGGCGGGCAGGGACGGGGTTTTAGACCTTGGAAGCTCCCTGTCCGAGCGCGTCATCGGGATTTCCTGCTTCATCCCTCCAAAACGGATGATGGCAGGGCTGCTTAAATATACCGGATGAGGATGTTGTCCGGGTTGTGCAGGGAAACATACGGGGCGACAGCACGCAGGAATATCTCCGGCGCATCCGACACCGGGCGGGCATTCTTCATGTAGTCGATGATGGCCCAGCCGACGTCTGCGGGCAGCGGGAGCACCAGCGGCTCCCCTGTCTTGCCCTGTGTGATCCGCAGTTCATGCTTCTCCCAGTCGATAAAGAATTTGACATTTTGGAACTGTTAGCGAGGAATAAGGGGCAGGTATTCCGTAAAGAGCAGATATATGAGCAGGTTTGGGGAGAAAACTATTTTTCTGGCAGCAGGAATATTATTGCTTATATAAACAAAATCCGCAAAAAAATAGAACCTGATCCGGCTAATCCGATTTATATTCTGACTGTTTGGGGAATTGGATATAAATTTAATGAACAGATAGAATAGGCAGTGATGCATACTTATTTGGTCATCTAATCCCAATAAGTTGTACCTAAAGGGCATATTATAATGCAGACTCCTGTGGAGCAGGCAGTTTATGTCCTATAAGGTATAAAATATGTCATCATTGCTTATTTTATTATATTATAATATAGAAAATTGAGCCGGAAAGGGGTGGAGCAGTGAAGAACGAGGTGACTGAAAAGCTAGAATTGTTTTTGAAGAATTTACGGTGTGAGGATGCGGAAAGAGAAACATTGGTGCATCTTGATAGTTGCCGGGAAGAAACGGAACGGCTTGCAGGGTTGGAAGAAGAATACACGCAAGTAATGGATGGGCTGGATCAGCGTTCCAGAGCCATTCTGGAAAATTACATCGAACAGATGCTGTCAAAAGCTTTTGCAGAACAGCAGGAGTCATATTTGCAGGGACTCTTGGATGCTTTTCAGATTTTGTGCGGTCTGGGGATTCTTTCAACCAATCAAAATGTAGAAAAGATAATAGATTGCTTAAAAAATGGCTTGCCAGAATAAATGGCGAGCCATTTTTAGAAGGATTCATAGAGAAAAAGAAACAAAGTCTATATAAATTCTATCATTTCTGCTATATAAATCCTATTTTTATATTCTATCATTGCCTTTATCAGAGGCATCCTTTAAAAGAGCCTCGGCAGTGGCGAGAAAACAGACAGCTTGTAATCGCCGCATTGGCTTAATAAATTCAGCAGGGATTGATATGTAGGGTTGCCGCGGTTCTGGTTTGGCCATACATATTCATCGGAAGAAATATGTAGAACCCTCATAATTTTGCAGAACATAGGGACGCTTGGCATCCCTTTTCCGTTTTCCAGGTTTTTATAATACTGTGAATGGCATCCTATCATTTCTGCCACTTCTTCCTGTGTAAGCCGGCGTTCAAGGCGTGTCTTTTTTATCAGATTACCTAATTTTGGATCGACATCAGCCATATTATTCACCTCATATGCTTTCTTTTTAGTAGTGTATAACAATACTTTCAAAATGTGAAAAGTGTAAGAGATGAATGTTTCGTAGTGTAATAAGCTACCAAAAAAACACTCAATACCTTTGTGGTTGTAAAAAAACGCAATCACCAAAGGCTTATTTGGGTGTTTTTCTTATGCCTTTTGATTGCATGGGAGTGACAATGCACATAGAAGGGCATAATTTGGAAATTTGCTGCTGTTTCTGCCGGAACAAAGATGGCGGATGTTCTTTAGAAACGGGCAGAAGTGGAAGGCAAGTAAACCTGTTAAAAAAATTTCTTTAAATACTGTTTCCAAAGACACTCTTGAAAGTAGTGTATCAGAGTATATTTGCGTAGTTAAAAAGAATATTGTTACGATAAGAAACGTCCAGCAGAGCCATATCTGTCCGGGCGTTTTTGTATATTTGAATTTTTTTTAAAAATTTTTGGAAAGACCCGTCAAAACGGGCCTTCCCATTTGGGAGAAAGAATGAAGGGAAGTTTATGCCTTCTCTTTCTGCCAGTTGGAATGGGAAGGAGGTGAAACCGAATGGAACAATCTCCTTCCCAGGATGAATTGACGGTCATGCATCAGTTTGACCGTCTGTGCCAGTTAACATTGGACGGCGAAGCAACAAATTATTACCGGCATATGGAATACCGGAGGAACCACGAAGTTAATTTTTCTGAAATGACAGAAAAGGATTTATATAGCATTTTTGTGGTGGATGAATACAATCTGGACAGTTCGCACTTCCAAGTCCCAGGGTATGACATTGAGGTAAAGGACACATTGCTTGTAGAGGCGCTTCAGGCTTTGACGGAGAAAAAGCGGAACGTAGTCCTTCTGTCTTACTTTCTGGACATGACGGATGCGGAGATCGCAAGGGAAATGAAGCTGGTACACAGCACGATACGGGAGCATAGGATGCGCTCATTAGAATTACTGAAAAAACTTATGGAGGAAAATATGGATGGAGCAGAGGAATAAGCGTAAAGAAGAAAAGAATTTGCTGCCTTTTCATATTACAGGAACCGCTTCGCGAACCCTGTAATCCGATAAAGCCTATTATTAAGGCGGCATCAGAAGGGGATGCACAGGCGATCCAGGCAGTATTGAAGCACTATGAAGCTTACATAGCAAAATTATCCACCAGAAAAATGTATGACGAATTTGGGCAGACAAATTACTGTGTGGATGAAACATTGCGCAGACGGCTGGAAACAAAGCTGATTGCTAAAACACTGGCTTTCCGCCCGGTTCCATATAAGGGCGTCCAGGCATAAAAAGCGGGCTGCATTTTTGTACCTTGACAATTTCATATTGGGAATCCTGCAGGACGTATGGAACAGTGGAGCCATTTAATGAATACGCCATGACTATCTGTATCTGCACTTTACGACACCGTGTCGCAAAGTTTCGGGTATTAGGAAACGATGGAATGTCATTTTGGGCATTGAAGTAAAGGTACGAGCGATAGATATTTGATTACAGGCAGAGAGATAGGGACTTTGCGGCGATGATGCTGTTTCTGACAATGATGCCCGATAAAGCGGGGCACGCTGTACTTCCGGAGGTAAGCTGCTCCGGTCTGAAAAGATGGTGAAATTCCAATGGCGCTGTTTCCCGACAGCCGCCTGCAGGATTATACAATAAGTTATAGGAAAGAGGGAAATGAATGGAATATGAAAAAAAATTGATGACAATAGGAGAGTTTTGTGAATATGTGGGGATTGGAAAAACAAAAGCCAGAGAATTAATTTCTAATCCTTGTTGTAAATATGTAGTTAGGATTGGACGCAGGGTATATGTACATAAAGAGTTATTTGATGAAGAACTAAGAAAAAATGCAAAATTTCAATTAACCATGTAAATATGATTGTTGTTTGAAATATTATCATGAGTTCTCAAAATAACCCTTGCTATTGTGTCATAATTGTTCTGCAATCATATGTGAAGGGAGATGAGGAGATGCCTAAAATAATTCCTATCAGAGAATTAAGAGATACAAATGCTATTTCAGAGATGTGCCATAGTTCGGAAGAACCAGTCTTTATAACTAAGAACGGGTATGGAGATATGGTGATCATGAGTTTGGAAACCTTTGAAAAAAATTCAGGCATGAGTGATTTCTATGGCGATGTGAAATTCAGTAAAGGGAAATACTCTGATTTGAACAAAAAAAGGGCATCTGAATTCAGGTGATTTTGAGGACTGCTGATAATTTGAAAATTTCAGGATTGTGGACAGCAATTATGAAAGGATGAGAATTATGGGTAAGGACTTAAAAGGGAAAGAGTTAGGGCGGGGCTTATCACAACGGCCGGATGGACGTTACATGGCCAGGGCACAGGTTGAAGGACAGCCAATCGTCTTATATGGCTGGAAATTGAAAGAGCTGAAAAAAGAACTGGCTCTTGCTGTTGATGAAGCAAAGCGGAGTACCTTATTGCCAGGGATGGACGGGAAATCAATTACGTTAAGCGAGTGGTTTGAAGAATGGTATGCCAAATATAAAGCGCCGACACTGAAAGGCGGCGGTTCACCATCTTATAAACGCAAATTCCTGAATTACTTTGGCGTGAGGATAGGATCAAAATTTCTTGCAGATATTCGACAGCTCCATGTCCAGACAGCCATAGCAGATATGCTTGAAGCAGGAAGGACATCAAAATCCGTCAGGGAAGCGACAGGGATCTTGCAAAACTGTGTGGAAGCGGCCATGGCGAACGGTTTAATGTCAATCAATCCTGTTGCCGGCGTGATTGTCCCAAAGTGTGAGAAAGTTGAACGCAGGGTTTTATCTGTGGAAGAGCAGGAAATCTTTTTAGACTATCTTGCGAGGACAAAAAGCTGGTATGAAGAAATGTATCAATTCATGCTGCTTACCGGAATGAGGGTAGGAGAAGTGGGTGGGCTGCAATGGGAAGATATTGATTTTGCCAATAAGTTCATCTATGTAAAAAGGACATTATCATATCAGTATGAAAACGGAAAGAAAACGATGAAGCTGACATCGCCCAAAACAGAAAATTCTGTGAGGAAAATCCCATTTTTCGGTGAAACAAGGGAAATTCTTGAAAGGCAGTTTGAGAAGGCCGAGAGAAAGCGTGTGGATTTAGGGGAACGCTGGAGACAGCCGGAGAAATTGGGGAATTTAGTGTTCTTGACGTCAATGGGTTCTCCGATAGGACGTTACAGTGCAGAAAGTGATATGCGTTATGTGACGAAGCAGATTAATGATATGTTCCGTACAGAAGCATTATCCCGGAGAAATCCCTAAGAAATTTGAGAGAGTCCACCCACATGCACTAAGACACACGTTTGCTGCCCGATGCTTTGAAAAGGGAATGACGCCGCGTACTGTCCAGGAAATCATGGGTCATGCAAATTACAACACAACTGTGTCATACACCCATGTTCTGGACGATATTAAGCGAAAAGAAGCGGAGCGGTTGGGAGACTTTTTACAGAATAAGAATAATGATGAAACAGTTGAGTACAGCGGATTACTTGGAATCATGCAGCAATTTGCTTATACTCAACAAAATTGAGTAATATAATTTAGAAAGTAGAGCAGGTTTGAAGATAAAAGGTCGCAAGAAGTCCGTGTTTTAGCGGGGTAATGTGCTTTTCAGATCAGATGAGTAGTCCAAACTTCGCAAAACAGATGTCTTGAACAATAGGGAATTTCTCTGTATAATAAAACCATAGCAGGCAGGGCATAGCCGATTCGCCAGGCCGATTGGCAAAAGCCGGAACCGAGGTGATATGATGCAGGGTGAAACATTACAAGAAGAACCAAAAGAGAAAACAGCAGAGAAAAAAGAGGCGTTTGCAAAATATACGGCGAAAGACAGTGTTTTTTCAACGCTTTTTCGGGATAAGAAGTATCTGATGCAGTTATACCGTGCGCTCCATCCGGAAGATACGGAAACTACGGAAGACGCGCTTACGGATATTACCATAAGGAATGTACTCACGAATGGAATCTATAATGACCTGGCTTTCAGAGTGGGGGATAAAATCATGTTTCTGGTCGAGCATCAATCTTCATGGACGATGAATATCATTATACGGGTGCTGATGTATTTAGTGCAGACTTACCATGATTACTTTGAGGAACAGGATGCAGACTTATACGGGAGCAAGAAAGTCCATGTTCCAGTACCAGAGTTATACATGATTTTTACAGGAGAGCGTGCCGACAGGCCAGAAACGATTTCGCTTTCCAAGGAATTTTTCAATGGGAAGGAATGTGCCATTGAAGTAAAGGTGAAAGTGCTTTATGGCGGCAAAGGGAATGACATTATCAGCCAGTATGTAAATTTTACAAAAGTATATAATGAACAGGTGAAACAGTATGGGAGAAGCCGGGAAGCTGTCACGGAAACCATCCGTATCTGTAAAGACAGTGATGTTCTCCGGGAGTTTTTGGCAGGCAGGGAAAAGGAGGTTATATCTATTATGATGGCTTTGTTTGATGAAGAGAAGATTATGCGTACCCATATCGCAAGTGAAAAGAAAGAAACGGCAAGGAAAGCAGCGGAAAAGATGTTAAAGGCCGGGAAAATAACGGCAGATGAAATCTCCGAATATTTTACCGATCTTTCAGCGAGGGACATTCAGGAAATTAAAAAAGAATTGCTTCAAACAATCTAATAAGGCATCGGAGCTTGATGCGCTGATTGCTGACAGTACAAGGGAGTTGGCGCAGTGGAAAGGGACGAAGATGCGCCTGTATGAGTGGTATAAAGCCGGGGAGGTCAGCCGGGAGGAATATATGGAGAGGATTGAAAAGGGCAGGGTTCGGATGGAGGAATTGGAGCGGGCCAGGCGTGGGGCGCAGGCGGAACTGGACCGGATGCAGGAGGTCTCCGGTCCGGAGGAAATATCGGACGAAGAATTGAACGGGCTTTCCGAGCTGGAGGTTTTTGATAAGGACAGGTTGAAGGTGCTGATTGATAAGGTGGTTGTTTATGGGGAAGATACAGTGGAGATTGTGTGGAAGGTGCGGAGTCCGTTTAAGGTTGAATACTCTGTATGAAAGATAGTTTTAATTTTGGGAAAGTAGTGGTAAAATTGAGCCATGGATAGATAGAATCTGTGGCTCATATTTATTTGGGCGATTTAAGATGAGAATGGGGTTAGAAAGATGAATAGGACTGGATTTAGTAAATTTAAGAGAAAGGTGTTTTTAAGCTATACTTTTAAAGATTATGAGAAAATTGCTTTGGTCAGTAAAAAGCTAAATGAACTTGGATTTGATATATTTACAGATATTCATTCTGTAAATGTTGGTAATAATATAGTTGGATATTTCAACGAACAGATTGAGAAGTGTGATTGCTTTGTGTTGGTTGTAGCGGAAAAGTTCCTTGAAAATTCTATTTGGGAATACGATATTGCATTAAAAACCGGAAAAACGGTATTTGTGTTTATAAAAAGAGAATTATTTCGTGGAGATGTTCAAAAAAGATTTGGAAATAGAACAGTTACATTATGGGATGATGAAAATGAGTTAGTTTATTGTATAATTGATGAAATTTCCAGGTATGGATACAGGTATCCTCTTAGGGGGTATCAGTTTGAATATATTGTGGGTGAAATTTTTAAAGGTTATGGCTGTTTGACCAAAATGTCTAATAGGGATGAGTATTATGATATTTTGGCAGAAAAAGAAAATGTCAGATTTTATATTGAAGCAAAAGCAGTTAGGCAGAGGGTAATCAGTGCGTCTACAATCACCAACGCATTGGCATCTGCATCTATGCTGGAAGATACATATAATTCAAAATATGTATTGGTGGTAGCAAATGAGTTGTCTTCCCAGGCATGGGAAATAATCAAGCATAAAACAGATATTTTAGTTGTAGATATTAGAAATCTGCTGTATATAGTACAATTTGATGAAGTTTTAAAATCTCAACTGCTTTCAATTTTAGAGTATTCTACGGAGGATATTGAGCCTAAGGAGCCTATAGATTTATTAAAGTTAATGGGGGTAGGGGTTCAGGATGAAAATGTAGATACAGTTGAAAAGCTGAACGATTATGAAATTATTGAATCATTAATAACGGAGATACAGGACTGGGAACCGAAAGCAAGAAAAAGTTCTGAATATGAAAACCTATGCACTAAGGTTTTGAATATTCTTTTTGCAGCAGATTTAGCATTGTGGAATGAACAGCAGAAATCGAATGAGGATTTATATAGGTTTGATTTAATATGTAAAATTAAGGATGATATAAAAGAGGGATTTTGGAAATTTATTGAAGAATATTTTCGGTCTAAATATATTATTTTTGAATTTAAGAATTATTCAGAGTCAATAACACAAAAAGAAATATATACTACGGACAAATATTTGTATGCGAAAGCTCTTAGATGTGTTGCGATAATAATTTCATGTTATGGGGAAGATAAAAATGCTAAAAAGGCAATTAAAGGGACGTTGAGAGAGAATGGGAAATTGATTATCAGCATTTCAAATAAGGATTTAGTAGAACTGTTGAATGAAAAATTACATGGTGGTTCTCCAGCAGAATATCTTTATAATAGACTGGATACTATGCTTATAGAGTTGGATAAATAAGTTGTTAATTTTTTTGTAAATTGTATATAGTCAAAAGAAGGTGTGCTGATGAATATAGAGGAAAATGTTAAGGACATTTTATTAGAATCTGATAAATACATTGCAGATACATTTATTGAACCCAATATATCCTTGTTAAGAAGAGAAAAAGAATTATCTGAACTGAGAAAAATATTGAGTGAATCTACTAACCATGTAGTCTTAATTACTGGTGTTGCTGGGATTGGAAAATCAACATTAGTAAGGATGTATGCAGAAGAGAATAAAGAACAATATAGTAATGTTTATATATGGTATGCGTGGCAACTTTCAAAAGATTTGAAAGTAGAAAATAATTCCCTTATTATTGTTGATGATGCAGATGAATTAGATTCAAAGAAGTTAGAGGAAATAATAAGATATAATGAGTCGTCATTTATATTAGTTGTTGGTCGAACTGTGGATTATCACTTTAGCAAGGAGAAATATGTCCGTTTATCAGTGAATGGATTGAATCAAAGTGAGATAGTTTCTTTTCGTATGAATAAATTAAAAAATCATATTGTAGATTTTGATTATGAAGAAATGAAAAGGATTCTTTTGTTGACACAAGGAAATCCGCTTATTATAGAGAATATGCTTAGGCTGATAGATAGTCTTGGAATTGATGTTGTAGACAAATTATTATATCAGCAAATTTCTGTAGGTAAATCGGATATAGTTGTTCCGAATAAAAATATTATAAGCCCATCTTTAATCAGTATAAAGAAGGATGTATTACAGATAAATGAGGATTTGATGCGTTATATTGCACAAGAACCGATGAGCATGCATGAATTATCGCCAAGAGAATTTGAAAAAATAATTGCAGAGTTATTTAAGAAATTAGGTTATGAAGTAGAATTGACAAAACAGACAAGGGACGGCGGGGTAGATATTTACATAGCGGAGAAAACAGATTTAGGAAAGTTTTTGTTTCTGGTGGAGTGTAAACATTATGCTCCCAATAGACCGGTGGGAATAGAAGTGATAAGAAATATGTATGGTGTTTTGGGAATGAATAAACGAAAGCCAACAGGAGGGATTATTGCTACTACTTCACACTTCGCTAAAGGAGTAAGGGAAGAGATAGTGGAATTAAACTTAGAACATAGGATATCATTACACGATTTTGAGTATATTTCGGAACTTTTGGCGAAGGCATATTTATAGATAAAATAGATTTGGGTGTTATTATGCATTATGTTTAGAAATTTTGATTAATGTTATATTTTAGACAAAAATTAAACTGAAAATTTTTTATTCCTTACTTGACACAAGCAGACCTTATGATCCTGCATCATTCAGCTCCGGGAAGCGATGTATCCGCATATCAGGCCATGGAACAGGCGGTAAGCGAAGGGAAACTCCGTTCGATCGGACTTTCCAATTATTATACACCCGATGATTTTGACCGGCTTGTGGGCGAGACAACCATTACACCTGCCCTGCTCCAGAATGAAACCCATCCATATCATCAAAGCACAGAGATGAAGGAACATCTGCAGCAGTATGGCACGGTCATGGAATCCTGGTATCCCCTTGGAGGACGCGGCAATACGCAGACATTATTCAACGATGAAGCCATTGTTGAAATTGCGGATGCACACAATAAAACTTCTGCTCAGGTTATCCTGCGCTGGCATCTGCAGGCGGGGAATATCGCAATCCCCGGTTCCAGCAATGAGGCGCATATTCAGGAGAACTATGAGATTTTTGACTTTGAGTTGACGGAGGATGAGATGCAGAGAATGACCGCGTTAGACCGGAATGAGAGATTTGCCTCTTATTAAAAAACACAGACATGGAAGGTGACAGAATGAAAGTAATGCTTGTGAACGGCAGTCCTCATGAGAAGGGCTGTACCTATACGGCTCTTACAGAATTTTGGGGGGGGGTACTTTTGAAAATTTGATACTGTTCCGTGAATAATTCAGGATAAAATATTATATTTTTAGATTTTGCCTGACAAAAGCAGAGGCACTGAACCTTTGGATAGCTGACTTTGATTACTGCCTGGGAGCGGTCACTGTCCGGCATGCAAAAAAACGGCAGGAGCCGGCATGCCGTCGATGGCGAGGCTATTCTATTCTTTAATGGAAGGTCCCCATGTAGAGGAAACATTTTCCACAATTGCTCTTGACTCCATATTTAAAAAAGTGATAGTATTACTATCAGAAAATAAATTTTACGGAGGATGGCATATATGGGTGAATCCTGGAGCCGGAGGCGGCAGATGGAGCAGCGTACACAGCAGATTCTGCACTCGGCGCTGGAGCTTTTCTACGAAAAAGGGATTGATGACACATCAATTGAGGAAGTTGCAAAAGCAGCAAACGTAGGGACGGCAACGATTTACCGTTATTTTGAGACTAAGGCGGAGCTTGCAATATCGGTGGGAATTGTTTACTGGCAGGAGATTGCGGACAAGTATATCGGCATGATGCTGCAGGAAGAGTACAGGGGGTTGTGCGGCAGCAGACAGCTGCAGCAAATTTTTATAATTCTTGAAAAAGTTCTTGAGGAAGAATCTTTGTTTTTGCGGTTTCTTCAGGAATTTGATATTTTTGTCAGAAAATACAAAATTTCAAAGGAAAGACTGAATGATTACGAAGAAAAAATATTGAATCTGAAGCCTTATATGACAGATGCCCTGAAAAAAGGACTTAATGATGGAAGCCTGTATTTTTCCTACAATATTGATGAAGTGTACTTTTCGGTGATGCATACAATGCTGAGCCTGATGCAGAAACTGTCATACAACGGCAGTATGCTTTTATCAGATGAAATTGTTAAGCCTGCGCTACAGTTAAGGATTGCAGGCGGGCTGCTCTTAAAAGGGCTTGGAGCAGAATAAGCACTGGTAAGTTTGTACAGAAACATAAATTCATGGATTATTAGTATTATGGAGGTAAGTTATGGAGTCAAAGGTGAAATCATTATCGACAGGAAAAATGTGGTTATTTGCAGCGGGACAGTTTGGATGGTCATTGCTGTCCGGTTTAATATCAAACTGGCTAGTTTACTTCTACCAGCCCGACGAGGCATCCATCGCGCAGGGGCAGACTTTGTTCATTCCTCAAGGATTGGTTGTTTTTGGCATTTTTACCGTAATTGGGGGTATTACTGCTTTTGGAAGGTTGTTTGACGCATTTACGGATCCATGTATTGCATCTTTGTCAGACCGTTGTACGTCAAAAAAAGGAAGGCGTATCCCCTTTTTAAAATGGGCTTCCCTGCCACTTGCCGTTTCCACCGTCCTTGTATTCTGGTCGCCCGTAAACCGCAACAGTGTGGTAAACGCAGTCTTTTTATTTGTAATGGTGATAATGTATTATTTGTCGATTACGGCTTACTGCACACCGTACAATGCACTGCTTCCGGAGCTGGGACATAACCAGCAGGAACGATTGAACATTTCCACGGTCATTTCATTTACATTTATTGCGGGAACGGCAGTGGCATATCTGGCGCCAGTCATATGGGGGACACTGATTCCGGTGTTTGGGCGTGTCAATGCGATACGCGTGACCTTTGCAGTTATGGCTGCCCTTGCCTTTGTATGTATGCAGGTACCCGTCTGGGCCATCAATGAAAAGGAGTATGTGGATACAATGCCTTCGCAGGACACTGCATTTTCTTCCCTGGCTTCCACATTCAGGAATAAAGAATTTCGTAAGTTTGTCGCTTCGGATATTTTATACTGGATTGCGATTACCATGTTTCAGACAGGCCTTCCATTTTTCGTGACAAGTCTTTTAAAACTTCCTGAAACGATGACTACGATCTATTTTATTGGAATGACAGCGCTTTCGCTGGTGTTCTACATTCCGATTAATAAGCTGACACCCAAATTTGGAAAAAAGAAACTGATACTGGTAGCGTTCTTGATGTTTGCGTTTGCGTACCTGTATACCGGATTTCTGGGCAGGATTTCCGCAATTTCCGCAAATGTACAGGGATATATGCTGATGGCGGTGGCTTCCCTTCCGATGGCGGTATTCGGAATCCTTCCACAGGCTGTTGTCGCCGATATCGCCCAGAGCGATGCCAAACTTACGAGAAGCAACAGGGAAGGGATGTTTTATGCGGCAAGGACGTTCGCATTTAAATTTGGACAGAGTTTGTCCATGCTGCTCTTTACGGCAGTCACCACGATTGGAAGCGCAACCGGGGCGGGATACCGCGTAGCGGCATTTGTGGCGGCAGTTTTTTGTATGCTTGGCGGAATTGTATTTCTGTTTTACAATGAGCGGAAAATTAATCAGAGTATTAATTGAAAAGGGCGCACAGGAGACTGACTATAGGAGAAAATGAGAATGAACAAAAGCGAAATACATGATATGATATTACCTGAAAAAACATACGCAGAGGCAATGGATACGGTTGTCCGTCCATATCTGGCAGAAAGGATGATTACGGAATATTGTTGGCGGGAGAAAGGGAAAAAGATTTTTTGCGCGCGTGCGCGTGCGGATAACCCGAAAGGGGTTGTCATCATATCGCATGGATTTACTGAAACAATAGAAAAGCATCTGGAAACAATATATTATTTCCTCTGTGGGGGCTACCATGTTTATATGCCGGAGCATTGCGGACATGGGCGCAGTTACCGGTTATGCGGTGAGGGGGATTTATCCCTTGTGCATGTAGATGATTACAGGAGGTATGTGGAAGACCTGTTGTTTATCAGCCGCATTGCAGCACGGGAATTTTCCGGGCTTCCTTTATGTGTATACGGACACTCAATGGGGGGTGGAATTGCATCAGCAGCTGCGGCAGAGGCACCGGAATTATTTTCTAGGCTCATACTGACCTCCCCCATGATACGTCCCAAAAGTGACCCTGTTCCGTGGGCGGCGGCGGGTCTTGTGGCAAAGTTTTTCTGCATGACAGGAAAAAGCGGACAGTACCTGATGGGACATCATTCTTACAGCGGATTGGAACAGTTTTCAGACAGCGCTTCAACTTCGGAAGCAAGATTTGACTATTACCAGATAAAACGAAATAAAGAGCCGCTGTTCCAGATGAACGGGGCTTCTTATGGCTGGCTGTGGCAGATCGTGTGTCTGAACCATTATCTCCAGACAAAGGCATGGCGGAAAATAATCTGTCCCGTATTGATTTTTCAGGCGGATAATGATACATATGTATCTCCAGAACAGCAGGAAAAATTTGTTCGGAAATTAAGCAGGCATCAGCAGGGAAATGTGAAACTTGTGAAAATTCCGGGTACAAAGCACGAAATATTCAATTCAGGAGCGGAGGTATTGGCTATTTACTGGACAAAAATACTGCTGGAATGCTGACTTCGTGTTCTAAAAAAGATAAAAGTAGTAGCAATAAGAAAATATAACAGCGCTTCCGTCATCCAACCGCCAGGGGCGGAATGGTATCGTAATTTTACCTGCAAAATAGACAGCATAGGGCAATCTGATCCAGACTGCGGCAGCGGATAATGGGGAACCGGTAGATGCGGAGGATACAGGAGAAAAAGGGTATCATTACCGTTCGGATTATAAAATGAAAGAGTGATACTATTGAAAGAAATAAGACATTAAATGTGGGGACGATAGGATGCCCGTCTACAGATGTAGGCGGGCATCTTTAAGAAAAATGAATGCTTTAGTCCATACTTGACAGAAGAATATCCCAACTGGAATGCAGATCTGCCTATGCCCCTTTATACCTTCTTTGAAGAATACGACTTTTCCGGCAAGACCATTATTCCTTTTGTGACCCACGGGGGCAGCGGTTTCTCCGGTACGATCCGCACGATTCAGGAACTGGAACCGGATGCTACGGTGGTGGAAGCAGGGCTGTCCGTCTCCAGAAACAGTGTGGCAAATGCCCAGGATGACGTGAAGGAATAGACCGATTCCCTGATGGCTGATTGAATGATAAAAACATATTTATGATAGGAGATGGATCATATGAAGCCGAGGATGGCTTTGAAAATAATTGTTGATATTGCCATGACCGTGGCTTTGATGCTCCTGATGACCTACGAACTGATTGGCAGGGCGGCTCATGAGTGGATCGGCGTTTCTATGTTTGTACTGTTCCTGCTTCACCATGCCCTGAACAGCAGGTGGAGCAGGAATATCCTGAAAGGAAGGTACACTTCCCTGCGCCTTTTACAGATAATCCTGGTGGCCGGTGTGCTTCTGTGCATGATGGGTTCCATGATCAGCGGTATTGTCTTGTCAGAGCATGTCTTTGCGTTCCTTACCATCCGCAGCGGACAGAGTTGGGCAAGAACATGGCATCTGCTCTGCTCTTACTGGGGGTTTGTGATGATGAGCCTGCACCTTGGGTTCCACTGGAGCATGATGATGGCCATGGCCAAAAAGCATTTTGGAGAGTCCGCCCGAATGCGGACATGGATACTCCGGGCAGTTGCTGTAGGCATTGCAGTTTATGGAGCTTTTGCCTTTGAGAAACGGGAGATTGGCAGTTATATGCTGCAAAAGAGCGAATTTGTCTTTTTTAATTTTGAGGAACCGTTGGTGTTTTTCTTTCTGGATTATATAGCGGTTATGGGTTTGTTTGTGTTTATTGGCCATTATCTCGCAAAGTTGCTGAAACAGCATCGTCCAAAGAGGGAAACCACATGAAGATGAAGAGGATGCCTGTGGTTCTGGCGGGTATTTTTGTGATGGTTCTCATTGCTGCCAGCGTTGTGATTGCTGTTTTTTTTCCAGGTCTGCTTCCATTTCAAACAGAAGAACAGAGCGAGGCAACAGCCGAAATTTTTGCTATGGATACCTACATAACGATGACCGCCTATGGACGGGACGCAGAAAGTGCATTGGCGGAAGCGGAGGACAAGCTGACAGAACTGGAGCAGTTATGGTCGGTCACAGAACCGGATAGTGATATTTATGCTGTCAATCACAGCAACGGCGCTCCTATAAGCGTAAGTGAGGAAACAGTGGAATTGCTTTCCTTTGCATTGCAGATGGCCGAGGAAACCGATGGCACTTTGGAACCGACAATCTATCCTGTACTGACGGCTTGGGGATTTACCACAGAAGAAAACCGTGTACCATCCGACACCGAGATTGGTGAACTGTTGCAAAATGTAGGATATGAGCGAATCCGGCTGGAGGATATGACTGTCCAGTTGGACAGCGGAATGATGCTGGACCTGGGTTCTGTGGGGAAAGGCTATGCCGGTGATCTGGCCGCACAAGTGCTGAAAAACCATGGAATTACATCCGCACTGTTGGATCTTGGCGGAAACATTCAGACGATTGGAAGCAAATCGGATGGCAGTCCATGGCGGCTTGGTCTGCGGGACCCCTTCTCTGATAGCACATTGGGCGTTCTGGAAATCAGTAATCAGGCGGTTGTGACGTCCGGAGCCTATGAGCGGTACTTTGTTGGAGAAGACGGAACGAGATATGGGCATATCATCGACCCTGATACCGGGTATCCGGCAGAGAGTGGTCTGGCTTCTGCTACAGTGATTGCAAAAGAAGGACGGCTCTGTGATGCACTATCTACTTCCCTGTATGTGATGGGAACAGAACGAGCCATAGAATATTGGCGGCAGCATCAGAACTTTGACATGATCCTTATCACAGAGGATGGAGAAATTTATTTGACAAGCGGTATCGCTGATAGCTTTGCTTTAAACAGCTATTACAGCAATATGGCCGTACATGTGATTCAAGATGAATAAGTATAGAATTTTGACTGGAATTTGCGTTGTGATTTTCTTACTGGGGGCTGTGGGGAGCCTGTGGCTGCTTCGGATGCCCCACGGCACACAGGTCAATATTGTGCAGGATGGGAATGTGCTGTATACCTTTGATCTGGCTTCGGCGGAGGATCAGACGTTTGAAATAGAATATGAAGGACGGATCAATACCGTACAGATTGAAAATGGACGAATCCATATGCTGGAAGCGGAATGCCAAGATCAGACCTGTGTTCATATGGGGTGGCTGGATTCCGGTGCTATGCCGATTGTCTGTTTGCCGAATCATTTGTCTATTGAATATGCCGAAGCAGAAGATGATGTTGACGCAGTGATTCGATAAAGGAGGCAGCCATGAATGTAAGAAAACTGACACAGCTTGCTATGCTGACGGGCGTTGCACTGATTATTTTTGTTATAGAGTTACAAATACCAAACCCGTTTCCGATACCGGGAATTAAGCTGGGACTGGCTAATATTATTACTGTTTACGCAATATACCGCTATCGGGCAAAAGAAGTTATGATGATTGTTTTCTGCCGGATTTTTCTGGCGGCTATGTTCAGCGGGAATATGATGGCATTGGTTTACAGCTTTGCCGGAAGTATCTTATGCCTTACAGGTATGCTTGGACTGAGAAAAATAATTGATATGAGTCACATTTGGATCAGCAGTATATTTGGAGCGATTTTGCATAATATTGGACAGATTTCCATAGCTGTTCTGGTTATGGGGAAGGGGATATTGGTTTATTTTCCTTTCCTGCTGGTATCCGGCTGCTTCGCCGGAGCGTTTACCAGTATATGCGCACAGTTGATCATCAAGAGAAAAACGGATGATATCCGATACGATTAAGTCTATAGTCAATAGATGTTTCAAACGCAGCAGATGATGTGGGCAAGAGGGTATTTAATCACTGCCTAAAAGTATTACTGATAGGAAAGGTACAATGTGAGAATTATAAAAAAAATACTATATTTTATATTAGGCATGCTTACACTGTTAGTCAGCTTCGTGTTGGTATGCGCCTTCAGACCGGATGTTGCAGAAGCATTAGCAAAATTTATTTCCCCTGAGCAGAGACGGACTGTTGTAACAGAAATAAGTAATATGCCGGAGGCTGATACATCCTTTTATATCAAACAAGGTGATGCGGAAGCTGAAGCTTCTGATTTCATTCCGGAATGGACTGAAAATTTTGAAGCAGTAAATGAAGAGGAAGGCAGCGAGGGACTTGGAGAAGATGTAACGGCAGAGTATATTCCACCCAGTCCGGCGGAAATCGTAATACCGGAAAATGTAGCCGGAAGAAATGGTTATCAGCAGATACAGGATGAGCAGGAGCAGATTGATGATTCAACTGCAGAACAGTTACAGCTTGATACCGGATATTCAGGTGACGGTCTTGAATTTGACGCTGTTTATTATCCTTATTATGCCATGCTGGATGAAAGAGGAAAACATGTCTACCGTCAGATCTATGCCAATGCCAGTGAACTGTACCCTGCATTTTCGCCGGTGGAATCGGTAACGGCAGGTGAACTGAAAAATATTTTTTCTGCGGTTGTTAATGACCACCCTGAGCTTTTCTGGCTGGAAACGGCATATGCTGGTAAGTATGTGAGAAGCGGACAATGCGTGGAGATCGATCTGAGATTCAATCGTACTGCGCAGAACTTGGAGACTGCAAAAGCATATTTTACTGAAAATGCGGATCAGATCATTGCAGGAGCCCAAAATTTTTCGGAAAATTATGAGAAGGAGCGGTTTGTCCATGATGCGCTGCTTGACAGGATTTCCTATAATCTGGGAGCTGAAATGAACCAGAGCGCATACAGTGCATTGGTGAACGGACAGACAGTATGTGCAGGATATGCCAGGGCCTTTCAATATATCTTGCAGCAGCTTGGCATTCCGTGCTATTACTGCACCGGATATGCCGGCGAGAGTCATGCATGGAATATTGTTGCATTAGATGATGGCTATTACAATGTAGACACCACATGGGATGATACCGGCAGTGGGAACTATGATTATTTCAATAAAACGGATGAGGATTATGCGGGGAATCATATCCGTCAGGAGCTGTCTGTTTACCTTCCGCCCTGCAATGGACAGGCATACCGGGACTTGGAGCAGACGATGGAGGATAACGGTCTGAGAAGCCTTGCAGACGTGGGAATGACAGAGGAACAGGTCATTACGGATATGCAGGAATATTTTAGAGACTGTTACGAACAGATTCTGCAGAATGGGACTGGAAGATATACCTTTTACAATGTGATAGCAGGTGATGAACTTTTGGATGAATGGTATCAGAATTACCAGAATGAGTATTATAGACAGGCATATATGGAAAGTGCGATGACTGAGATCGGGGCATCTTCCTGTGAGATGGCCCTTGGAATGGAGCAGTTGCAGGGAGGACGCTATCTGATCATACATGAGGTGTCTGTCTTATGAAACATGGAAAGCAGTTAATTAAAAAAATAAAAATAATAGATATTGCCATAATAGCTTTGTTGCTGATTGCCCTTAGCTTATCGGGGTATGTACATATGGTGAAAGCAAGAGAAATGGGTAATATGGATGTCTTTTATACCAAAGAAGAAAATCAGGGAATAAAGCAGGATGGTTTTCAAATGGCAGATTCTGATTAAACGGGAGGGCTGCTTGGGATAGTGCTTTTCTGTTTGATTATGGTTTTGATATTTTATATGCAGGCAAATCATAAAATTGGATTAGTTGCCTATAGAAACATATTACCTTAATCAGAATTTGCCGAATCGCTATTTTAGTTTTGGAAGGATTTATGATATGGCGGATAAAGAAAAGAGTTTACAGTATGGCAGATTACAAATCAACCTTTTGAGCAGAACGGTATCCATAGACAATCTGGAGATTATTCTTACTAGAATGGAGTTTGATGTGCTTTATTTTCTTGCGTCTAATCCTGATTTAGCATTTACGAAGGAACAGATATACGAAGCGGTGAGTAAAGATGACTATTCTGGAGGAGCCTATATCATAAGGGATATTATTTATCGTCTCAGAAGCAAGCTGAAGATCACCAATATACGCACATTGCATGGGTATGGGTATAAATTCAGTACAGACAACGGAAAGGACATTTCAGTGTCGTAATTATTTTGGTTGTTTCAAAAGAGGGTAGTGTGTGAAGCAACAGCAAAAGAAAAGTTACATAGGTGCTTAAGAAGCACGGGATAATGTACAAGTAATGTATAAAATTGAAAAAGGGGATAAGAATGAGTAAGCTAAAAAGTAAATGGCATGAGGTGTGGGAGCAAAGAACCGAAAACAAAACAATTTTAGAAAGTAAAAATCCTAGAGAAATTTTTATGGAATTGAAACGGATTAACGGATGGGATTCTACTGGTAGTATGCTTGAATATGATCAGTTTTATGACCAATACATACAGACCAAAAATGAATTGGAGTTTAACCCTCGTTCTAAATCCAATATGATTTCCAGTGTATTTGAAGTGGGATGTGGCTGTGGTGCAAATCTTTATTTATTTCAGAATGATGGATATCATGTTGGAGGAATGGATTACTCAACACATTTGATTGAAATTGCAGACAGGGTTTTAACAGATCCAATAGAACTTATTTGTAAGGAAGCAGCAAACTTATCATGGAATGTTAAGTATGATGCGGTTTTGTCAAATAGCGTATTTTCATATTTTGACAGTTATGAATATGCAGGAAAAGTCTTGGAGGCAATGTATAACAAGGCGAATCAGTGCATAGGTATAATAGATATTCATGATATAGAGAAAAAAGAAGAATTTATACAGTTTAGGAAAGAGCTTTATCAGGACTACGAGGAAAGGTATCAAAATTTACCTAAATTTTTTTATGAAAAGACTTTTTTTCTTAAATTCGCAGAAAAAAATAATATGAGCATTAAGTTTACGAAGCCTGATATGAAAGATTATTGGAATAATGAATTTGTTTTTAATTGTTTTATGAGAAAAAGATAAATATTACTAATGTCATAATTTGTCGATAGAAAAGATAAACTATCTATTTTTCATATATATTATACAGATATTCATGGTATAGAATAGAACCCGACTGAAAAAAATAGTCGGGTTCTGTTTTGTTATGTATTCTGTTTTTCGTTAAGCAGCGCAGAAGCTGTAGCGGTTAGAACTTTCAGGCTGCTTTCGTCACACAGGGAGAGCAGTCTGAGCAGTTCATGGTATGTGTCATTTGTTTTCTGGCTGCCTTCTGAAAAAATGCAGTCATCTGCAGAAATATTCAGGGTACGGCAGATATGGTAAAAGTTCTCAATGCTTGGGGAGCACCGGCAGCGTTCCAGATCTTTTTCAAAGGATACAGAGAGATCCAAAAGCTCCGCACAGGTTGCCTGTGTCAGATGCAGTTTCTTCCTGGCTTTTTTCAGGGCATTGCTGAAAATCCGGGCATCTTTTATTGACAGGGACATCATAATCACCTCCTAAGAGTAGTGTATTGCCATACTTTTGAAATGTAAAAATGGCAATACCATGCCTAAAATATATGTTATAAAACTACTATAAGCACTGGACGTTCTGAAGAATTAAAAAAAACGTGGTTCATCAGGACGTTATTTGAGTGCTTTTTTATGACCATGAGAAGGGGTACATGGTCATTGGGGAATAGGCAGAAACTGTATGTGGGAAATTCGTTAAAAAAATATATTTCTTTACAGAGGTAAAGTCTTCCCACATTGGTAGTGTGGTACACTACTTTTTGAAGTTAAACAGAATATATTGGGATAAGGATTGTTATTCGGTATATAAACCGGATAATGATCTTTTTTTCTTTATACACACAGAAGGTAATCTCTATCGCATCAGAGGTCCTCCAGTTTCCCGGTCGCAACAAGGCATGGAGAAGAAACTGGAGGACGAAAGAATGGAGAAAAAACAAACAGATTCGGTACAGAATCGATTTACGGCATATCTGATGGCGGCTGTGGCAAATAAGCGCATCAGCTATTTTGAACAAAGGAACCGGTATAAAGAAAGGGAATACATACAGGTGGATCTGCTGGAGAAAAACCATGTGGATTTCGAGGCACAATATCGTACTTATCTGGCAGAACAGGCGCTCCTTGCCTATTTTGGATATGGGGATAGCCTGGAATGTATGTCGGAGATAGACAGCATACAGCTCGTTAAGTGTATCAACCGCTTAAAGGAGCGTGAACGCAGGATATTGTTCTCGCGGGTATTCGGGGAACTGGATTTCACGGAGCTTGGTGAGAAGTTTGGAATGGAGCCAAAGCAGGCGGAAATGGCTTATTACTATATCATCCGTAAGCTGCGCAAAGGAATGGGGGTGCGGAGAGATGAATTTTGAAATGCTGCTTGAGAGGGCAAAGGCAGGGGATAAGGAAGCAAGGGAAGAAATCTTCCGGATGTACCGCCCTCTGCTGATTAAAAATTCGATGGATCGGAACGTGTTTGACGAGGATCTGTATCAGGAACTGTCGGCCACGCTGTTAAACTGTATCCAGAAATTTCAGATATAGTTTAGACCTTCAGCCGGAACCGGCAGGAAATATGTTGTAATCTGGCTGTCCTTTGCGTATAAAATAATGTGTCGTAAAAGGTATGGAGTATTGCCTGCGATATCGCAAAAAAGATTTGGAGCCTTTTGCGATAGAAATTCAGGGGAAAAAGCAGTAAGTTTTCCATATCTCCAAAGGTATACCTTTTGCGATACGGATTTTTACGGAAGGAGGGCTGTCATGGCAGCAAAGAAGTTCGGATATGTGCGCGTATCCACCCGTGAGCAGAACCCGGAGCGACAGATCCACATCCTGCGGGACGAGGAGGGCATCGACGAGCGCGATATCTATGTGGAGAAAGAATCCGGGAGGAAATTTGAGAGACCGGTGTACCGCTCTTTGGTGGACAACATCCTGCGGGAAGGGGACCTGCTGGTGGTGACGGAGCTGAAGCGGTTCGGGAGGAACTACGGCGAGATCTATAAGGAGTGGTTCCACATCACAAAGGAGATCGGCGCTGACATCAAAGTGACTTCCATGCCCATACTGGATACCACCCAGTCGAAGGAACTGGTGGGGCAGCTTATCACGGATGTGGTGCTGGCGGTATTCGCATATGTGGCGGATGAGGACTGGACGGAGCGCCATGAGCTGCAGCGTCAGGGCATCGAGGTGGCAAAGGCAGGCGGGAAGCACCTGGGCAGGCCGAGGGTGGAGTACCCGGAGAACTGGGAGGACTGCTACGGGAGATGGAAAAGCAGCGTGATCTCGGCAAAGGAGGCGATGACGCTCACAGGGCTCAAGAAAGACAGCTTCTACCGGCTGGCAAAGAAATATGAGTCGGAGCTGAAGGGTGCAGAGGAGGAAGAGTCATGAACAGAGATTTTGCAAAAGAATTTGCGAAAAAAATTCAAGAAAATAGGAGAAAGGGACTCTTTATTATATAGAAACATATTTTAAGAAGGAGGACATTTATGAAGCAGGGAACATTATTTTATGACAGGGAAAGCGGCAGGTACAATTTCCATTACACGGATGAGGACGGTGACAGGCGTGATTACGGCGGCATCCATTGCGGGGAAGTTTTTGAGTTCAAGCTGAATGATGTCTGGATTCCCGCCCGCATGGAGATGGGGGATGACAGGAAGTGGTATCTGGTGGGGCTGCCGGGGCTTACGCTGGACGGGCTGGAGGTGAGGCAGGGTTAAAATACAATATTACAATTTCGGCAAAAATATTAAAAATTGCCGGAATTGTAATATTGACTTATTTTTGTATATAGCATATACTCATATTATAAGTTCGGCAAAAATAACAGAAATTGCCGAATCTATAATAGAGGTGAAATTATGGACATGAAGGACATCATCAAACACATGCCTGTAGATGAAAGCTTTACAAAACAGCAGTTCAGTAACAAGGTAAGGGAAACAAACGCAGACTATTCAGACAGCTCTGTTTCCTGGCTGCTGTCAGAACTGAAGAGGGAGCAGAGGATTGCCAGCATTGGACGGGGCGTATATATCCGTGTTACGGAGGAAAGCGGAAAAAGGGAATATAACTATGACCACCTTGAAGCATATCTGGAGATTGAGCAGGCAGTCAGCCGTGAATTCCCGCTGATTGAATTCCAGATGTGGGAGATGTACCAGATGAATGAATTTGTAAACCATTTATTTGGAAGAAACACTATATTTGTGGAAGTAGAAAACATGTGCGAGGCTTCGGTATTTGAAATACTGCATGAAAGATTCCCGGATGTGCTGTTCTGCCCCAGCAAGGACATGTACTACAGGCAGCGGGGAAATGACGATACTATCGTAGTGCAGAAACTGGTTTCAGAAGCCCCAAAACCTGTCATAGGGCATTCTGCCCCTCTGGAGAAGCTGCTTGTGGATCTATTCTCAAAAAAGCTGACGGGCAGACTGGTCAGCAGAAGTGAGTACCAGGGAATTTATGAAGATGCGTTTTCCAGATACAGCATTGATGAGACGAAGTTGTTCCGGTATGCAAGGCGGAGACATCTGGAAACAGAGATAAAGACATTCCTGAAGGAAAAAACAAATGTGGAATTAAGATACAGTCAGCAGGAGGATGGGCATGCTTTCAAGAGAGATATTTACGCTGGAGTACATCAGAGGGTTACAGAAAAAGTATAAAAAGGATCCGGGGCTGCTGGAAAGGGTCATGTATGCTTTTGGGCTGCTGGAGGCACTGGCGCAGGTGGGCATGGATTTTGTCTTTAAGGGAGGCACCAGCCTTCTCCTGCTTACGGAGCATCCGCTGAGGCTGTCCACGGATATCGATATCATAGTGGAACCTGGGACTGACGTGGAGAAGTTTGTGATGGAGGCAGCAAAGATTTTCCCATTCAAGCACCATGAAAAACAGAGCCGGAAAGGAAAGAACAGGATAGAGAAGGCGCATTATAAATTTATGTATGCCTCGCCAATCCTGAAAAAGGATTTCTATATTCTGCTGGACATCGTATTCATGGAAAGTCCCTATGCTGCTCTGGTAGAGCGGGAAATACAGAACGATATCCTTCTCACCACAGGGGAAGCATCGAAGATAGTGATGCCAAGCGCAAACTGTATCTTAGGCGACAAGATGACGGCATTTGCACCCCACACGACGGGCATCCCGCTCGGGACAAAGAAAGAACTGGAAATCATGAAGCAGCTGTATGATGTGGCCACCCTGTCGGAGATTTTTACAGACCAGCAGGAACTGTGGGAGACGTATGACAGGGTGGTGGCGGAAGAAATCGCTTTCCGGGATATTGCGGAAGACAGGGAAAGCGTATTGCGGGACACGATTCGTACAGCGGCCTGCATTATCGGAAGGGGCTGTACAGACCCGGAGGAATACCCGATGTATGTAGAGGGAGCAAACGCCCTCGACAGCCATATCCTGCAGGGCAAGTATAATGGGGAAAGAGCTGCCATAGACGCCTGCCAGGTGATGTACCTTGCGGCCTGTGTTTTGAAAAGACGGCCATTTGTAAAAATAGGAAATCCCGAGAGATACATAGCCGAGACCATGGCAAAGAGCAGATATAAGAAACTGTCCTATATAAAAAAGCATAAGCTGGAGGCCTATGGCTATCTCGTAGAAGCAGTGCGCATTCTGGAGGAGTAGGGGTGTTTAGTGATGCCCAGAGTCACATGTTCCTTATAGAGATAGCGTTATGATATTTTCCCAGGATTATGCTGGAGGTTGAAAAAGTTGATACTCTGGGGTTTTATATTATCAGTATAATGACAAATGGGCAGATTGGTGCTATAGTGGATACAGTAGAAAACAAAGCGGACCGATAAGGCCCAGAAAGGAAACAGCCATGACAACAGCTAATTTCGCCATAAATGGATTTGCAGCAACTTCCGTTGCCTATTATCTGCATAGCGAACATTATGAGGCACTGTTCAGTAAAGAAAAAGAACAGA
>OFHA01000823.1_pt1 | contig 24768 bp, 22 predicted proteins | sample 1521891 | NCBI WGS metagenome assembly OFHA01 (sample SAMEA3504089, study PRJEB24116) | mouse gut metagenome | biome: mouse gut; feature: mouse-associated habitat; material: faeces | place: Denmark | collected 2011
AATGTCCAAATAAACGGACTTATAAGGGCGACCAACCCATTTTTTGACTAACACCATTTATATTTAAATCTATTAACTCATCCTCAATCTTGTTTTTACATTCCCTCCATATATTCAGTTCATTTTGTTGGCTATATGGTGATTCATAATGATTAAATGGGAAACAACTCATATACCGGAGTTCACCTATATCATCCGGAAAAAAATATGCTATCCAATGCACAATAAAATTATCAATCACAACCTCAAAATACTTATTCAACTCCTGGTATATACTCCCTTTGATTTTAAGGGGCGTAACAATACATACTTCATTGTGCCCTTGCGCACAGAACTCTGCAATAGATACACTAACCCTGCCGCCCACGGTTTTACCTACACACTGATCTGCAATCGCATTTACATGTATTCCCTCACGTTCTAATGTTTTTAATGCCAATAACCCTTCTTTTCCTCCACCATACAAAACCACACCCCTCATCTGCATATCTTTATATGTTTTTATTGCCCATTGTAATGACAATTCCATATGCAATGAGTTTTTCACACCATATTCATTCTCATATTCACATTTAGCAGGAAAATCATCCATTGTTTATTACCTTTCTCCCCAATTTTATTTAGGGATATAATTCCTTTAATCTAAAATCATTTCTATCAATAGTTCGGGGTTATCCAAATATGCCCGTTTAAGCCAAATAATTTTATCTTTTTGCACTCCTAATAACTCTAAATCTTTTCGTATACTCTCTACTGCTGGATTCCACATAGCTCCAATAACAATATAATTAAAATCATAATCTAAAATATTTTTTGGATCTGTAACTGGTAAACTTTCTCCTATTTTTTGGTAATTTTTGTCAACCCAAAGCACAAGGTTACCACCTGCTATATTGGAAATATAATGATGCAACGTAATTCCGACAACCCCCGCCCCATATAATACAACTTTTTCGCTTTTTTTAATCTTCCCATAGATTGACAAATAAGTATCTTCTTCGGGATCATCAAAAGCCCACGGTTCCTTTGAAATTAGCAGATACAATATCAAAAATTTCATCTGTTCTTGAACCTGCTGCCCTATAAATCTTCCTATCCAATTTTTGTATTCTTTTTTCACCATTCCTGAAACATTTGACCGAACAATTCTTTTTGTGGAATCTTGCCGCACCCTATAGTGATAGAAACATTCATGTGTTATGTATATTGATTTCGCCGCCTCTATTGCCGGATAAGTACATAAAACATCATCCATAACATTGTGCCTATCGTCATTACTTACATGAAAATGCTCTATACACTCTTTTCGAAACAATTTGGTAACTAAATATGGGAACAACCCATTTTGGTAAAAAGTACCTGTATAAATAAAAAATGGCTTCACGTATTTTTCAAAATTATGCTCTATATATTTTCCATCACTAATACATGGATACCTATTTGCATAATTCTCCCCCCACTCATCAACCACACCAGATTCCACTATGGAACATCCACTTCCAACTGCATATCCATGCAATTTTTCATACATTTCTGGCTCTATCCAATCATCACCATCTACATACCCCACATACTTTCCCATAGCAATCCCCAATCCCGCCTTCCGCGCCGAATTGGTTCCCTTATTGGGCTGATGAATTACTTTAACACGCTTATCTTTTTGCGCATACATATCACATATCTGTGGACATCGGTCATCTGACCCATCATCAACTAATATAATTTCTAAATTTTTATAAGTTTGATTTCTAATACTATCCACACACTGCCTTATATACTTTTCCACCCTGTATATTGGTACAATAACACTAATTAAATCTACCATTTTGCTCTTTGCTCCCTACCAAATGCTAATAAGTGTTACAATATAAAGCTTTCATACTAAATAAACCGGCTAAAATACGCCTTTGAAACATCATCAAAGGAAAATTGTATTTCTTTCCCGGGCAATTGATTTAATAATGTCCTCACCTTTTCCCCATCGAATACTTCCTTTGAAATTTCCGCAAAAATTTCAGCAACACCCTCCATTACTTCTTTCGGCCAATTATATCTGGCAATCTCCTGTGTCCCCAGACGAATACCATAACCACCAAATAGCTTTTTCTTTTTCTTGTTCAGTGTAATTCCATAATCCACACTTCTGTCAAATATCCGATTCATCATTTCCTGGTCAGTCTTTATAAACACCTCATGTGTACAGGAATAAACATCCCCAAATTTAGCAATATGAAATCCACGTTTTTCCAATTGCATACCCAACATATTAGACAATTCTATAATGTGTTCTTGGTATGCATTGCCAAAATTTTCAAATTCTACCAACGTGAACAATAGACATACCTTCTGATGCATCTGTGTATGCCTAATATAAATAGGATTAATATTAACCTCTAACTTTGCATGCAGTTCTTCATTATTTGTCATAATTAAACCGCAGGCTGGTCCTGGAAAAGTTTTATGAGTACCGCCAAAAATAACTATCTTTTCGAAATCCAAAAGTGGATTACGTATAAGTCCGGCTCCGATTAATCCAAGTATCTGGCTAACATCATATAAGAACACTGTGTTTTGAAGTTGGATTTTTTCTACCTGTAGAGGCCTTATAATATCAGAGGGTGCTAACAGTATGAAATCTATTTTATCTGTTTTGAGAGTCAAATTTAGTCTCTCATAATCCAAATCATATTGGTCATATAGATAGGGAATTTCTCCTACCTGCAGCCCTAAACGTTCACAAATAGGTTTAACTGAAGCATGTCCTCCACTCTCACTTGACAAAATTAATATTTTATCTCCTATCTTTGAAAGTGACATTAATACAATCATCAAACAATTCATTCCTGTCAGAGTTCTTGCATCTGTATATTTCGCATTGAAAATCCTCTGGCACTGTTCTGAAATCATCTCATAAAACGGAAGTAAATAATTACTTCCTATAAAGTTATTGTCTTCCACATAGGAATAGGTATTCCCAACAATATATCTTTCCTGGAATCCCATTGATAAAGGCATTTTTCCAAACTCAGAAATGACATTTTCTGCTGCACAAAGGGGAAGCGTTTTGTCATAATATGAGGAAAAGCTTTCTGTTATATTCACCAGTTCCTGTATTTTATTATCAAAGCGTTTTATTTCTTTAATTTGAAGCCCATCTTCCAATTTACAAATATATTTCTTCTGTTCAAAAGTAAAAGTAAATCCTTTATTTAAATCTTCCTTCGTAATGGGGGAAAATCTTTGCAAATTTCTTTCTCTGGTATGTAGCTTATCTGATATTTGTACCATCAATGAACAATCAGAATTTGTCTGATACTTTTCATCAAACTCCCTTAATTCCTCTAAAGAATCAAACTCATATATAATATTATTGTCACATCTCTTTGTATACATATAAAGCTCTTCTAAATGCTCATCTTGAATATCTGCCCAAAATTTAGGAATGGTCTCCTGTTTGTCATATTCCTCTTTTAGAATTTTTATAAAGTTATTAGAAAAACGTTTATCAAAAAAAGCATATCCAAGTGTGACCCAAGTATCCCTTGCACCATAATAGGTTTCTGTTATACGGTCATATATGTCTGTGGCTATTCCACGCTCCTGTGTTTCGCCCTCTTTATAAACCGAACAGTAAAATGCATCATACGCATATTTGGGGAAGATATTTTTATTAAAATATAAATCAGAAGAAGAGATAACCGTATTGCCTAAAACATCTTTTGCTGCCCATACGCTTGCATGATTATTTCGTATTCTATAATCCATTGTTTCAATCAACTTTACTCCAAATTTCTCTTCCAAATAAGAAAATTTTTCTTTCATGAATCCTACTACAATATAGATTTTAGTAATACCTGCTTCCATTAATTGTCTAATCTGTCTTTCTATCAATACCTCGCCCTTAACTTCCAAAAGCCCTTTGGGTTTTTCAAAACATAGAGGAACAAACCGCGAAGATACGCCTGCCGCCAATATAACTGCATTCTCTACTACATGCTCTTTTAAATATTCTTTCCCTCTTTGTGTTATCTTTCCATTGCTTATATAAGCTTCATTACATAAGGAAATATAAGCTTCCTCTACGATAGAGTAAGGTTTGAATAATATTTTAGAAATTTCTTTTATGTTCCTGTCATCATTTTCTATTTGACACAACACATCAAACATAATCTTATTCATAATCAACACTCCTCTGTGTACACGCCAATATATAGCACCAAATATCAGGGTAAGAAAAGTACCGATACCGGATGTATCTTTCTCTCATTCTCTGGCGGTAATTTCATGTAGTCTCCATACAAAAATGTTAAATATTCCTCATATTCTCTGCTTGCCTTCAGGACAACATTTTCAAAACACATATCTATCGTATCTTCATACCAGCTTCGCTTATATCCAAATGTTTTATTACAGGCAGGAAAAGTCAAGCATTTTACCCAATCAGTATATGCCCTGTTCCTAAATCTGACATATCTGAAATATTGCTTTTTTAATGTTCTTTCTGGGACCCTACTTAATATCCTGTACAACAAACGCTTAAAACCCACCTCATTTATTTTTCCCACTTCTGCATAAAATAGCTTCCGGAATATAAAAGATTGGAAATTACATACACAACGAAAAAAATATAGATCAGGAACATTATCACAAACAAAAACATCAAGAAATACTCCTTGCGGATATGGCATATGTTCTTGGTTAATCCGTACAAATCTTGTGTTTTTCCGCCGCAGTTTCCCATATCCCCAACGATATCCCCTTGTCCGCCTCATGTCCTGAAAATAAAACTTTTCCTTGTCCAGCTCATCATCCAATACCCTCATTAATTTTCGGTAAGCTTCTCTGTTCATAATCACATCTGCATCATCATCCCAAGGGATAAACCCTTTATGCCTGACAGCTCCCAGAAGTGTTCCACCATCAATGCTATAAGGAATGTCATACTTACGGCAAATTCGGTCAAATTCTACCAAAAGCTCAAGTTCCACATCATGAAGTTTTTTTATCTCATCTTCCGTCAACTTATGCTGCCGTCTCAAATTCTCTTTTTTTATTTTCAGATTCTGATAATTATTCATTTTTAGATTCGTTTCCTGCCAATCTATAAATAAACCAAATTATTTTAGATACCGCTCCGGCTCATTCAAGAACACATCCGTAATTCCCTTCTTTTCAAGCATCGCCAGATCCAGCTTCGTCCCTGTAGGCTTCTCAGGGTACAGATGCCCACCCAAATATGCCCGTACTGTATAACCGCGCAGCCTATCAGCCGGCAAGTCCATTGCCTGCCAGTATGGATGAAGCGCCTGTGCACCGCAGCCACCCCTAAGCTTATACAAACAATCAGAAGCCTTCCTGTCCAGAATCCCGATTTCCGCTTGCGGGTCTATCCTGCGCAGTTTTTCTAAAGACAGGGCATTAAAGGAAGAATAAACGATATTTTGCTGTAATCCATACTCTCCAACCAGTTCTACGATCTTTTCTTCCATCCCTTCATAGGAATATACACTGTTCTTCAACTCAATGTTTAGCCTTAACCCCTTCCCCATAACAGGCCTTAACAGCGTAAGCGTTTCCTGCATGGTGGGAATTTCCTGGCTCGGATTTCCATCAGCGTAGATATGGAGCCTCTTTAACTCCACAAGCGTGAAATCCCTCACAAACCCGGCTCCCTCGGTGGTTCTATCCACTCTCTCATCATGGATTACCACCAGTTCTTTATCCTTCGTCATCTGGATATCCAACTCAATTCCTGTCAGCCCTTCTATCTTTGCTGCCTTTTCAAAAGCAAGAAATGTATTTTCCGGATACCTCTGGCTGCATCCCCTATGTGCCCATATTTTCATACGATCGTTCTCTTTCCCTCTTCTCAGCCTTTAAAAACTGCTCCATCATGTCAGCTAACGCCACTGACTCACTTCGGGTCAACTTAAACTCACTGCTGTTTCTGCCATTGACCATGGAAAGAAAATCACTGATTTCATACCGCAGGCCATCTCCCAAAAACCGTTCTGAATACTTCTCCACTTCCAGCGGGTTTTCATAATGTACTTCAAAGTAGGAAGTCTTCCACCAGGGAGCTTCCGCAATCAGATATCCCCTTGTCCCTGCAACCAAGAGCCGTCCCTCTGATTTAACGCCTAAACCGCAGGTGGCCGTCCCTATGCCATTTTGATAATTCACAGAAACCTTAGTAAACAAATCCAGGCCATTCTCTCCCCGTATCACATCAAAACGAATATCTTTATAATCTTCCCCAAACAATTTCAGAATCGGCAGCATCACATAACTGCCAAGCTCTGTTAAGCTACCGCCATATAACAAATCTTTCAGTTCACGTCTTCCGGGACTTTCCAGCTTTGTAAAACAAGCTTCCACATATCGTATTTCGCCTATGGTCCCACTGCAAGCTACTCCCAAAAGCTTATTAAATCCCGGACAATATGCCGTCTTAATACCCTCAAACAGAATTAACTTATGGGCTCTCGCATACTGGAACAATTCCTCTGCCTGTCCCCGGTTCATTACCATCGGTTTTTCACACAGCACATGTTTGTTGTGCTCCAAAGCAGATTTAATATAGCCATAGTGGGTCCCATGGGGAGACGCGATATAGACAGCGTCCACCGCCTGATAAAACAATTCCAATTCGGAATAGGCTTCAATCTCCCACTTATCGGCAAACTGCGCCGCGCTCCCCTGATGGGGGTTGTATACCCCCTGGACATTAATACCGCTGACCAATTTAACTTCCGGGATGAACCTCTCTGCAATACGCCCTGTACCAATAATCCCAACCCTCTGAATACGCTTATTTTGTACCCGCAGCATAGTGCTGGATATATTTTTTGTCCGTTCCAAATAGACCACTTCGCAGTAGTCCTTCATATAATCAAACGTGCCTGCCCAATCTGATCCCACTGTGAAAATGTCAACTTTGTATTTTTTTGCATCCTGCACCTTTTGCCCTGGGGACTCTTCTACAATAATTTCATCTGCGAAACCGGTCTTCCTGACATTTTCAATTCTAGTAGCCAGGGAATCCACTACATTCAGCTTTCCCCTGGTCTTGTCGTAGGCTTCCGATGTGACACCCACAATCAAATAATCCCCCAACGCCTTGGCACGCTCCAGCAACCGGTAATGCCCCTGGTGTAACAGGTCGAAAGTGCCGTATGTTATCACTTTTTTCATAATATCTTACCTTTTGCAAATGCATAAACATTTTGCCCGCATGTGCCCTCCGTATTAACATTCACTTTGGCAAAAGCCCGCAACTGCCGTTCCCTGTCAAATGGATTACCCGTAATCTCATTATCCAGAAGATTCTTCAGGGAATTAAACACGTTTTCGTTCAGGCAGTATTGCATCCACTCAGACTCTTCATAAAAACCTGGTTCATGTTCTAACAGGTCGTTATAGTCAAACTCAATTTCCACTTCTTTGTATTCTTTAGTAAAGGCATTGATATTATATAACTTCCGTTCCGGGGCATACCAGATTCTGCAATCCGGCTTACCCATTTGTTCCATAGTAAGCACAAAACCACCCATACTGCCGGTTCGAAAATATTCGTTTTTCCCACGGTTTGCGGATCCCATAGGCAGTTCCCACTCTTTTGTCTCTCCTGTCTCAGTATCCAGTTCCAAAAACATATTGCCCCAATTGGGTTGGATAATTGTCAGCATTCTTCCATCTTCTTTACAAAAAATCATCCCGCCAAAAGGATGTTCCTCACTTTCATATTCAAAAGGATACTGTACAACCTTAAAATGCTCCGGCACACTGCTGTACTCCCGCACCTCTCCTGTGACAGGATTCCACCTGGTAATCGTCAGCCCCTTCATCGGAAGCAGCCACAATTCCTCTTCGTCCACGCATTGTGAAATCCCCTGTATACCCCTCCCTTTCATAGCAGGTACACTGTATTCCCTTCTTTCCAACGTATCTCGATTCAGAAAAAGTATTTGTCCATCCTCCGGCGAAGCAAACAGAATTTCATTTCCACAGATTCCGATACCGCCCCTTTTCCACTCATTTTCAATCATCCTCATATAAAACGGCTGCACATCTTCAATATAATCAAGCTTTTCTGTAGCCAAATGATATCGGATCAGAAAAGGATAATACCCCGGGATCAAATACAAATACTTATGGTCATTCAAATAGCTATAGCTGATAAAATAAGGCCCCCGTACATGAAAACGTTGAAATTCAATCTTCCTGATCTTTTTGTCCTCAATGATCAGCATATTCTGGGTATACCCTGGAAGCACATAAACTTTCCCATCAATTTCCATTGCGCGCATATAGTACCCGCCAGCAGAATACCCTGTCCCCAAATCCATATAAAACTTATAATGGTAATCATTTTTTTCTGAATACCACAGCTGATTGTTGGCTGTAACCTGATATCTGTCATCTCCCCATGCATTAAACTGCGGGTTTACCCGCTCCCCCCGCCAATCGTCTTTCTCCGGCAGCGTATGCAGATAATTATTAAAAATGAAAATGGGCTTTCCTGCCACGCCAAAAAGAGAAATAACGCTGGTTGCCCCATCTCCGATATAAACGTCTGAGAGGGCAATGGTGTTCTCCATGTCTGCGGATTCATCCAATATCCCAATATCTGCTTCCATAAACCATCGCTTCAGTGAATCATATATTGGCTTATATTCTCTCCGCATGGATTCAAAAGTGGATTCCAGCAGAGGATGAGGGCGCCATAACAGGCAGACATCATCCCGTCCACGAAAAATATCAAACACATATTTCATTTTTTTCAGGAATGCATCTGTATTACCCAACATACCGTTAATGCTGGTATTGTAAAAATACACCTTCCTGCCTTGCATTTTCTCTTTCCATGCCCCTGGAGGCTCCGGCGGATTCTGGCATTTGTGAATCACACTGTCAAATTTGGGCGACCCAAGAGCGAGGAACTTCTCATCCGGCAGATCTTTATCAAAAAACTTCCGGTATCCCTCCGCCTGGATAACAATGTAATCTGCGTATACATAAGCCGAACATAAAGACTGTCCCGCATTCATGCCACCCGCTGTCGCATAATAAGGAATGTAAATCAGGCATTCCGTAAACTGCTTGAGATGGTCTGAATAAAAAAAAGGATGTACGCTGGTTACATGGTTATAACTATCATAAGGATTATGTATAAAAATCATATCCGGACGGTGTAAGCCAAAGTCAAAATCATCATATCTGGTGATGGGAACATTCTTTGGATATTCATCCGCTTCATAATGTTCTTTGGCAAAACTTCCATCCGGATTCTTTTCATAATAAGGAATTGGTATTACATAGGCATCACAGCCGGGATCAGCATCCGCTGCCTCCCACACACTCTCCAGGCTATCCCACATACTAGCTTTATAAGGGAGGAAAACTGCTTCAATGCGTATTTTCACATCATTCTGAAAACTGTTGAAAATCTTCACCAGCTTCTGTTTGAGCGGCTTATAGATTCTATTAGCAGCCACATCTGTTCTGTCTGCCAGTTCTTCATGGGCTCCATACAACAGTTCACAGTATTCCTCCAACAAAGTTACAGTAGGATGCCCTTCCCCTTCCCACCTTTCTATCAATGTCCCAAGAGAAATAGCGGCCTCCTGACAGTCTTCCAACAATCTCACCGCAGAGGAAATACTTTTTTGTTCGATGTCTTTCCGAATCTGCCCATGTGCTAATTTCATCTGCGCAAGCAGTTCTTCTGCCTGCACCTTATGCTGCTTTCTCATTGTTCCCCATCTCTTTCTTATTGCACTACAAATACCATTCATACTCCGTGCCCATAACTTACAAGCACTTCCAATAAAACTCTGGAGTGCTTCAGACACTTTTGCCCCAGTTTTTCCCGGACAAATATCTTTTCACACACGGAATACAGGCATTTTTATTAAAATAAGGCACATTGGTCATCTTTCGATGATGCAGGTCTCCCTGCTTCGCTCCCTGGTACCTCACAGGCCAAAAACAACTCCGCTGCCATGCAGCGTTTTCGCCAATCTGTATCCAGACAGCTACATTAAAGCCCATGTTCCCAGGATCCTGGCATACCCAATACGCAGGCATATTGAAAAAACCTGCCTTCTAATGCCGTAAGTGTTTTCTATTATCATGAATTTCCGCCTGGTCCTTATAAAAGGTAAAACCAAGGCTCACCGCCTTCATTTATCCAGGTGTCCATTCCTTTGACCGTTAAATATCATTTTCTTCTTCGCCGCGTTTCTTTGCATTTTGCGCGGCATTGCATTTTTCCCCTGTTTGGTACCCGCAGGCTCCACAGATAAAAACGCCTTCCTTTTTGTATCCCTCCGAACCACATATGCTACATTTGCTGCCAATGCCTTTTCCAGGCACCTCCACCATCTTCACTGATTGCTCCTGGCATTTTTGTTGCAACCTGCTTCTGATGTATCCCCTCTGCCACAGGCTCACGGAATTATTAATTGCCTTATTTCCCCCATGCTTCCGGGGACGCGGCAATTTGGGTATATAAATGATTTCTGGTTTTTCGGTTTTCAGGAATCGGTTTAATTCCATATTAATGTAGCTATGAAGCTGTTCCGTCATACGCTGTTTCTTTGCTATATATTTTTTCCTGCCAGGAGATTCCCCTTTGTCCGCCCTATGCCTGATTGCCTGTTCCCGTATCCAATCCGCAAGGGCAACCTGATACTCTCCCAGCCTCTCCCCGTAAATGTTTCCTTCATCTGTAGTAAGCATGGCATACATTCCCATAGCCACTCCAACCTGCCGCGTATAGTCCTGATGTTTCCGTGCTTTTACATCTATAGGAACCTTAATCTCTATGCCCCCTGTTTCCGGCAAAAGCCTGATGTATATCTGCCTGTTATACCGGTTATTGTCCGTAAGGGGTACAAAAATACGTTTCCGCTTTTCCTTCATGGTGATATAAATTCCATGGTCTCCGTAGCGGTATGCCCTTTCTGTAAGTGAAAATCCGTCGGATTTACCTACATGCAGCTTCACATGCAGGCTCCTTACCTGGCGGCGCAGGTAATTATTCAGCCTTTTTTCATCCACATCGCCTGCAAGCTGTTCATATTGTTTTTGCAAATCCGCCCGCAACCTGACAGGCTGGCAATTCAACACCTTCTCAAAAGCATTATTTACTTTAAGCAGATAACGTAAATAATGTTTTTCCTCATCAGTAAAGCTTTTATTGGCATTCATTTTTTGTGCCACAGAGGACTTTGTCCTTGTCCACTGGCTTTTGATATCACCAAGAGCATCAAATACAGCAAGGTTGAAATATACAAAGGGAAGCCCTATTTCCTCCCGCAACCCAGTTGCAATCATCTCATTCTGTACTGTATACCCCGGATAAATTTTAGGCAGGCTGCCAATCCCGCCGAAGCGGGCGTAAACATAATTTTTCACCCTGCCATAATCATTGGCAATCTCCAGGAGCTTTTTCATCTCCCCATCAGCTATCGGTTCCCTGTTGTATTGATGTATCGTTTTACATACTGTTACCGTCGGCATTTTTACACCTTTTATGTCCCTGCTACTGGAGCTGTCCCTCTCTTATTTGCACAATGTATACTTTTTGCAACAATATTTTTATGGTGCAAATTACCTAAAAAAAAAGATTAATTTTCTTGAAATGTTGACGATAATATATTAGAATAAAAATAATCCGGATACCGAATTGTTATTTGCACAAAGTATACCTTTTGCCATAATCTTCCCCGGTTACTTTCCAAATAAAAAACTTCCAATACAAGACAATTACATATCCTATATTGGAAGCTTCCATCATAAATTTTCTACTAATCCAAATCATTCCGCTTATAACGCTTTGTGAATATAATTACATTTTAAAATTTTCTATTCTGCATTGTTTTTTTTCTGTTCTTTTCATAATTAATCCTAATAAGCAAAATATAGTGTAATTACATCATCTGCAGAGTTAAATGGGGTGATGTCGTTTTGAAACGATCCCACTTTAACACTGTATCCCCAGACGGGATTAACGAATCATGTGTTAAATCTGCGTATGCTACTTCTATCCTCAGTTGCTCTGTTCAACGATTTCCCTCCAGCTTTGCCAATTCCTCCATGGCCTTCAATCCCCCTTGTGCCAAGTTAGTGACATGAGATTTTTATACTCAAAATTAAAATTCAACTTTTTCAATCCTACATTGATGTTTCCTGCTTTTCTTCTCATAATTAATTCCAACAAGCAGAATATTTCCTTTATACTCTTTGAGGGCTGACACATATTCTTTATTTTTAATCTGGCTTATCGCTCCCCCAGCAGTTTTATCCCATTTTAATTCCAGAACTAATGCCGGTTTTGAGGATGTGCGTTTAGGAAGAAAAACCATATCGGCAAACCCATTTCCCGTCGGCAATTCTCTTACAAGAGTATAATCTCTGCACGCGCTATAATATGCCAGTGCAATCACACTGCTCAGAGAAATTTCATTATTATATATTAAACTAGAGGAGCTTTTCATATGGACTTCCTGTATCATCTGTGCAACGGCTTGTTCATCCATTGCCAAAGTCGCTTTAAGTAAAGCTTCCGATGCACTAATTGCTCTGATTACCTCTTCCCACCCATCATTTTTAATGGCTCGCAGAAAAGCACTCCTTACCTCATCATTTGGAATAAAAACTTTTTTTATCTTGTTATCATAAGCCATGTACCCCATATGAATCAATAACGTGACCACATCATCTGCGGAGTTAAATGAAGTGATATCATTTTGAAAAGATTCCACATCAATACTACACCGCTGACCTCCCAACATATCTACAATCAATTGTCTTAATCCATCAAAATCCATTGCAATATACATCATTAAAGACTCATAAGTCTCTGTTCCTGACCAATAATTTCCGAATTCCCTGCTATCTACAGCCTCAATGACAGAATTGGGACTATAAACATGCCCTACCTTTTCAAAATAATACCCATCATACCATCTTTGCATCTCTTTAAATGGCATATCGTGCTCTTTACAAATGCTCCTTACTTCTGTCTCTGTAAATCCAACGTATTCTGCCATCTGTCTGGGACTAACCATTGTATGCTCCCGGAAATTATTCAAAGCCGACTGTGTGCCGTACTTTTTAATTGGCAAAATCCCTGTAATATATGCAAGCTTTAGAAACGCCCCCGATGGAGTGCCTTTAAACAACCCTCTTAACAGATTAATATATTCTTTTTGAAGATCCTCATTATTTTTGTCCTCCCGAAACAGGCAATCCCACTCATCAATAATAATGATAAACTGTTCTTTTGTCTTAACATGAATTTTAGCCAATACAGAAGGCAGTGAAATATCATCCTCTTGGACACATTCGGAATATTCGTTTCTTAACTCAGTTATCACCTGTTCCTGAATATAACTCACTACTTTAAGAGCCGAATTTCTCTTCATTTCCTCAAGCGCATTTCCATACATCCACTGGATATCCAAAAAAATTACATTATATTTATTCAGGTGCGTCTTAAAAAATTCATTTTGGCTTATGTTAAGTCCCATAAATAGTTTCTCAGAATGGCACCCTTTACTATAATACGCCGACAGCATGGTTACAGCCATTGTTTTCCCAAACCTCCTCGGTCTGCTGGAACAGATCAGTGGCCTGTCTTTGCCGATACGGCTGTTCGTATATGTTATCAGATCCGTCTTATCCACATACAACTCAGAATTAACAGAAACTGCAAACTGTTCATTTCCCGGATTTAAATATATTCCCATATCTGCATTCTCCCCAACAGTTAAAAGTCATTCTATACATAACAATAATAATCATTTTGCGCGATACTTTTATTAATGCACTTGTTGATATCTTCCTCGCATTTAACACTCCAATCTTTAGGATAATACGTTGCCTCAATCATAGTAAGTGTAAGTCCCGCTATTTTTGAAATAAATACAGGATTGATCATATTATCAACCATCATTTGAATTACCATATTTTTAATTGGCTCCACAGCCAAGGATTTTTTATCTTTGCACATATCCTTCATTACCCCAAAATCTTGCGCAATATTATAAAACCATGCATTAAGACTTTCTACCCGGAATTTACCCTTATATTTATACAAATATTCAAATAAATTATCTCCCTCCTTTATCGATCCCTTATTCTTTGATTCTGCATATTTTAATGCCGCACATAAATCTCTGGACAAACCACAAGGTATATTGACATCTATGCCATTTATCGATAATTTTTTATACTCCTCCGTAAAATCTGATTTTTTGATGCTTGTAATTACACTTCTCTTAGCCGGCGCAATTAATGTCAGCTTAATAAACAGCCTTAATATGATTCTTTGTAGATGCCTTTCTTCTTCCCTGACTCCTGTAGATCCGTCCTGAAAATTATCAATAGCCTTATCCAGTTCAATTAGAATCGTTTTGATATCCTCACACTTATAACTTCCTCTTTCTACCGGTTCCAGTAAGCTATATTTCTCAACAATTTCATCTTTAAATTTACTGTAATTGTAATTTGAGAAAATATCAGTTGCTTTACCAGTCTCACTTAAGTAGTCATAAAAGCTTTTAACCGACTCAAGATGCGACTCCATGGTTGATCTGGAATTAAGTTCACCTTCATTGTGATAATATCTGATACATTCTTCGATTACATTTATATTAATTCTGGCAGGCGCGTTTGATAACTGTACATCTGGCAAGCTTAAATACTTAATAAATTTAGTGATATGATTTCGGTAAACATGATTTTTGCTCAATAAATCTTTACGTTCTTCAAAAAATTCATTTTTAAATTTAAGCATTACATCCATCTTCATTCCTCCTCGTAATTACATAGTAAAAATACAATTGAACATTCAATTTCGTCGTATTTTTTACATTGTAATTCTTTCATTGATTAATGTCAATGTCATATTTACCAGATGAAAAAGCGGAGGGTTCTCACACTCTCCGCCTTCTATCTTTCCCTTTACAATACACCACCGCTGTCAATGTACTGATAAACGTCGCCACAATTGCCGGTGCAATGATCCCTGCCGGGTTCACGCTCCCGTACTGCTGCCGGTAAGCGATCATATTAACAGGTATCAACTGTAAAGAAGAAATATTCAATATTAAAAACGTACACATCTCATTACTGGCAACCCTCTCAGTTCTACTGCTTTTTGCCCCAGCATTTCCTGGAAGATACGCTGGATTCCCCCGCTCCGCCTCCAACTTCGCCAGCTCCTCCATCGCCTTTAACCCCGCTGGCGTGCAAGCCCATCCCAATCCCAAAATATTAGCTATAATATTCATAGAAATATAATCCCTTGCCTTATGCCTTTTAGGCAGCCGTGGAAACATAAAGGACACAAACGGCGAAAGCATGTTAGTAAGCTTCAAAATCAGCCCCGAGCTCTCCGCAATTTCCATCAGCCCCACCCACAGTGCCATAATCCCGGCCGTAGCGATACACAAAGAAACCGCCTCCCCCGCGCTGTCCAATGCCGCCTCCGTTACCTCCTTCATATTCCCATTTACAGCCCCAAAAATAATTCCCAGCACAATCATTGCCGCCCAAATGTAATTTAACATAATCTGCACCTGCTTTTTACTTTTTAACAGTTTATGTCCTGGAAGCCTGAATTATATCACCCTGCCCCTATCAGCCGCCCAGCAGCGCCTGGTAAACCTCCCGCTTACTGATGCCCCTGTCCGAAGCCACCATCTTCATAGCCGCCTTTTTCTCCATCCCCTGGCTGACATAAAACCCCATATGTTCTTCCAGGGACAATGCCCCCCAATCCTCCTTTTCCTCCCGCTCCATGCTTCCCCTGTCCATCCCTTCCAGTACAAGCACATACTCCCCTCTTGGCTGGTTTTCCTCATAGAAGGCAATTGCCTCCTGCAAAGTAGTCGCAATCACCGTTTCAAACCGTTTGGTAAGTTCCCTGCACAGAGTCACACGCCGTTCCCCCAGCGTCCCATAAAGCTCCCCAAGGGTTCTTTTTAAATGATGGGGGGCTTCATACAAAATAATCGTGCGGGTCTCCCGGGCAAGCTCCGATAGCACAAACTTTTTTTCCTTTTTATCAGCAGGAAGAAATCCCTCAAAGCAAAACCTTCTGGTGGACAGCCCTGAAAGGGTAAGGGCAGTGATACAAGCGCAGCATCCTGGCAGAGAAGTTACCGGAACCCCCTCTCTTTGGCACATTTCCACCAAAACCTCCCCAGGGTCAGAGATTGCCGGTGTGCCTGCATCTGAGACCAAGGCCACATTTTTTCCTTCCTTTAGCCATCCAATTATCTGCTGTGCCTTTTCCACCCTATTATATTCATGATAGCTGGTCATAGGGGTCTTTATTTCAAAATGGTTTAATAACTTTATGCTGTTTCTGGTATCCTCTGCAGCGATCAAATCCACTTCCCTCAGCGTATCCAAAACCCTGAAAGTCATATCTCCCAAATTTCCTATAGGAGTTGCGCACAAATATAAAGTCCCTGTCATGTTAGTTTTCCTCTTTTCAATAATGCCTCCACCGTACACCGGTTAGAGGCATTCCACCAAATCCATTATTCATAGCCTGCATTAATACCCATAGATATCGTAAATTTCATCCGTGTATATCCCTGGCTCTTTATAAACAATAAGAGGGGGCTCTACATGCATACGCGCCCGCCCCCCTCTGTTCGCCTCTATCAGGACCATATTCGGTTCTTTATCCACAAAGGGATGCACCAGCTTCATCCTCTTTGGTTCCAGCTTATACTGCCGGAGAAGAACCAGGATATCCACCAGGCGAAAAGGGCGGTGCACCAGAAAAAAGTTCCCTCCCGGCTTCAGCAGCCTGCTGCCCTGGCTGACCACATCCTCCAGTGTACAGAGGATCTCATGCCTGGCAATGGCCTTGGGCTCCCTGGGATTGGCCAGCCCATGGTGCTCAGTCATATAGGGGGGATTGGATGTCACAACGTCAAAAGAAGCAGCGCCAAAGAGACTGACTGCTTCCTTAATATCCCCTGTAATAATCCCTATCTTTTCTTCCAGGCCGTTTAAGGCAACACTGCGCCTTGCCATATCCGCGCTCTCCGGCTGGATTTCCAGCCCAGTAAAATGGGACGCCTTTGTTTTTGCATTCATTAAAAGAGGAATGATTCCCGTCCCTGTCCCCAGATCCAGGACCCTGTCCCCTTCCCTTGCCCTGGCAAAACCGGAAAGCAGCACTGCGTCCATACCAAAACAAAACCGGCCGGGATCCTGGATAATTCTATAGTGATTTCGCTGAAGGTCATCAATCCTCTCATGCTCCTTTAGTATTCCTTCCGGCATCATTCCCTTCCTCCCGTCAAACCAAAATAGCCTTTAATTATCATCCAGCTTTGACCTGCCCTCTTCTCTTTCCAGTTTTTCAAGCTGCTTTAATTCCTCATCCTGGACATCAATCCTGTTATGCCTGTGTTTACGTTTAAAGCGCAGGCGTTCCACCCGATGTTCCTGTATTTCCTTTTCGTCGTTTACCTCCACGATCACTTTCACAAGCTGGCGGAGCACATTGACGCTTTGTACTTCCCCCCGCAGCCCGTCCTCCGTGGTCACATGGTCGCCTACGTTTGGCAGCCTTCTGTTCAGCTCCTCATAGGTTTCCTCCTCATGCTTCAGGCAGCACATGAGCCTGCCGCACACGCCGGAAATCTTGGTAGGGTTTAAAGACAGGTTCTGCTCTTTCGCCATTTTAATGGATACCGGGACAAATTCCGACAAATGCCTGTGGCAGCACAGCTCCCTGCCGCAAATGCCAATCCCCCCCAAAATCTTGGTTTCATCCCTCACCCCGATCTGGCGGAGCTCAATCCTGGTTTTAAACACTGACGCCAAATCCTTTACCAGCTCCCGGAAATCTATACGCCCGTCAGCGGTAAAATAAAACAGGACCTTATTGTTATCAAAGGTGTACTCCGCATCTATCAGTTTCATTTCCAGCCCGTGTTTCTGGATTTTTTCCAGGCATATTTTAAAGGCCTCTTTTTCCTTTATTTTATTGCCAGCTTCCTGTTCGTCGTCCCTGGGAGTTGCAATACGGAGAACCGGTTTTAGGGGCTGGACCACTTTCTCCTCATCCACCTGCCTTGGGCTTCCCACCACAGTGCCATATTCAATCCCCCGGGCAGTTTCCACGATTACGTGGTCTCCCCGTTTCACCTCCATCTTACCCGGATCAAAGAAATATATTTTTCCCGCCGTGCGGAAACGTACACCAATTACATTAGCCATGTATCTATAAACCTCACTTAGTTTTCTTTAATTGTCAGAAGCAGAAGTTCCATAGTCAGGTCAAAGTTTACATTTGCGTTCAGCCTTTGCTTTGACTTTTCCAGGGCGTCTATGATTAGCTCAATACCCTCATAGGTACTTCTGTCTGCTACCTTTCTGATATTCGCTATCTCTTCCCTGAAAATCAAATGGTTCGCGTCATGGGTAGCCTTAAACAGCAGCACATCCCGGTACCAGATAGCAAGTATATCCAAATAATCATTCACATCAAATTTATATTCAGTAATTTTCTTTATGGCGGCAACCAGCTCATTCAATTCCATTTCCTTAATATACTTAAGCAGAGTGATTGCCTCTTCCTTAACTTTGTCAAATTCCTCACTTCCTGCAAGAAGCCTTGCTTTCCCCACATTCCCCCTGGCAAAGGCCACACAGATGTCAGCCTTATAATCAGGAATCTCCCTGCTCTCCATCAGGTACTTTTTAATCAGGGCATCCCTCACAGGCTTCATGTTCAGGACCACGCATCTGCTGAGAATGGTAGGAAGCAGGGAATTAACGTTAGCGGTGAGAATCAGGATCACCGCATATTCCGGAGGTTCCTCCAGCGTTTTGAGCAATGCGTTCTGGGCCTGGACTGTCATCTTTTCCCCTTCGCCCATAATATAAATTTTTTTTGGCCCCCTGTAAGGCTTAATGGCCACATCTGCGTTAATCTGGCGGCGGATATCGTCCACGCCTATGGTACCAGGTTTCTCATGCGTAATAAACATGATATCCGGATGGTTTTTGCCAAGCGCCTGTTTACATGAAAAGCAGTCATTACAAGGTTCCGTATCCTGCCTGTTATCGCATTGCAGGGCCATGGCAAAGGTTTTGGCAATAAATTCCTTTCCCGCGTCCCTCTCCCCATTAATAATATAGGCATGGGATACCGTATTCATTCTGATGGCGTTTTCCAGATGCTCCCTTAACTGTTCCTGTCCCACAATATCTCGAAAATAGCTCATACACCCTCTCATTCTGCCGCCAGGCGGCTCCCCCACGTATTTTTCAAAATTTATCCTTTAAGTCAGAATATCCAGGAGCAGTCCCCTGATTTCCCCGATTTTGGAAAGAATGGCAAGATGGTCCTGCTCATCCTTCATCAGTTCCCTTGCCAGCTCATCCAGATTTTCATCCACCAGCCGGATAATACCGTAAACCCTGTGCCTGCCCTTCCTGTCCAGAAAGTTCTCCCTGGAAAAAGAGTGGGAATGGGTGACAATCTCATTCATAAATTCCTTGATCAGCCCCCGGTATTTCTTCATATCCCTGATATCCCGCTTTTTGGACAGTTTATCCCCCTGCATGGTAATCGCCTCCATCAGGGTATTGAGCCTTGCCTGGAGCTCATGCTCTTCCACATGGCTGGCCAGCGTAAACTTAAACGCGCCGTCCGGCTCCCTGGCAGGTGCCGACGCTTCCGGCTGGGATACCTGCGCCGCCTGATTTACTTTTATATCCAATACCGCTCACCTCTCTCCTTGACAAGCCAGGCTGTCCCTGATATATTCTGCTACTTCTTTCAGGCAATCATTAATATTTTCATTGGCAAACCTTCTGGTAATACCTGCCGCCCTTATCTTTTCTTCTGAAAAATCTTCCTCATCCGCCAGAAACCGCCTGCACATCTCCTGATACCTGGGATTATCCTGGCGCCGTTCCCTTTCCAGCGCCCGGGACAGCCTCTCGCCGTCGTCTACCTCCAAAAGCACAGGAATAACCTTATCCCGCCCAAAATATGCCACCGTCTTTAAAAACGATTCCAGGGTACCAATCATCAGATAATTATAAATCCCGGAAGCCATATCCCCGTCATCTACCGTAAAATAACGCCAGAGCCCATGATATGTATGGTAAATGCGGGATTCAATTACCCTGCCCGCATTCTCCAGCCGTCTGTATCCGTCCTCGTCCGTAAAATGATATTCTTCTCCCTCCGCCTCCCCGGCCCGTATAGGCCGGGTAGTGTAAGGCACTGCCTTTTTCAGGTGGAAAACCCCCTGCTCCAGAAACCGCTTACTGACAGTATCCTTCCCTGAGGAGCTTTTCCCCATTAAGTATATCATTTTTCCCATGTAAATTAAACCTCTACCACACGAATCATATTGGTTTTTCCTGACACCCCAAGAGGCACCCCGGCGGTCAGGACAACCGTATCTCCTTTTTTAATATACCCTGCGTTCTCGGCCGCTTTTACCGCCTCGTCAAACAAATCATCAGCAGAGCTTTCCCGGGCAATCCATATGGGCGTAACCCCCCAGGATAAGCTCATCTGCCTGCAAATCCTTGGGCTGACGCTGCAGGCAATAATAGGGCATTTGGGCTTATACCTGGAAATCATGCCCGCTGTAAACCCGGAAATGGTGACTGTGATAATCGCCGCCGCCTTTAGGTCCATGGCAGTGGTACAGGTAGCGTGGGAAATGGCAGTGGTAACATCCGCATCCTCAACATGTACCCGGTTTTTCATCCTGCCGTTATAATCTATATCCGCCTCTGTCCTCCCGGCAATCTTTGCCATGGTTTTTACTGCTTCCACAGGGTAAAGCCCCGCAGCGCTTTCACCGGAAAGCATGATGGCAGTAGTCCCATCATAAATAGCGTTTGCAATGTCCGTTGTCTCCGCCCTGGTAGGCCTTGGATTCTTAATCATGGACTCCAGCATCTGGGTAGCGGTAATTACATGCTTGCCCTGGGCTTCCGCCATCTTGATCATCTTCTTCTGCATAACAGGGACTTCTTCCATAGGAATTTCCACTCCCATGTCCCCCCTTGCCACCATTATGCCGTCGGATACTGTAAGAATCTCTTCCAGATTGCGGATGCCCTGCATGTTCTCAATTTTCGCAATGATTTTCATATGGCTGTTATGGTCGTCCAGAATTTTCCTGACCTCCAGGATATCCTCCTTACACCTTACAAAGGAAGCCGCCAGGAAATCAAAGCCCATATCACAGCCGAACATAATATCGCTTCTGTCAACTTCGCTGATATAAGGCATGGACAAAACCGCCCCCGGGACATTCACGCCCTTATGGTTGGAAATAGGCCCGCCGTTTACCACTGTACAGATAATATCATTTTCTTCAATGGCATCCGCCACCATTTCAATCAAACCGTCGTCAATCAAAATGGTTGTCCCCACACAGATATCGTCTTTCAAATTCTTATAGGTAATGGTTACTTTCTCATTATTTCCCAGAACTTCTTCGGTAGTCAGTATAAATTTCTGCCCTGCTACCAGCTCCGTCCTGCCCCCCTCAATATCCTTTAAACGGATTTCCGGGCCCTTGGTATCCAGCATAGTGGCAACCTGCATCCCCAGGTCATTGCTGACCTTGATTACCCTGTCAAATTTCCTCTTATGCTCTTCATGGGAGCCATGGGAAAAATTAAAACGGGCAACGTTCATGCCGGCAAGTATCAGCTCCTTTAATTTTTCTTCACTTTCACTTGCAGGCCCGATGGTACAGATAATCTTTGTCTTTCTCATTCTCTTCTCCTTTTTTTACTACCTTTATTTTTTTATCCTGGACTCCCAGAAGGTTATAACCATTATTAATATATGCAATAATCAATTCCACCATCTCTGCCCCCACCTCTTCTCCCGGTGCCAGCAAAGGAATTCCCGGTGGATACAGATAAATAAAGGAAGCCGCCGTCCAGCCTACAGCCTCTTCCAGGCTTCTTTCCACATTAAGGGCCAAATACGCCTGCCAGAGGCTTAAATTGACCTTAGGGCGGTAATCCTTCCCTATAACAGGCAGCCTGGCTTTCCGGAAAGCTGGCCTTCCTTCCATGAAACTGCTATCTGCCTTATCCCCTGAAAGGGCCTTGTCAATCTCCAGCAACGCATCCCGGAGCCGTTCCATCCCTTCCCACTTATCCCTCATTGTCAAAATGGCAACCACATAGCATCCTGAAGCCATTTCCATCTGCAAGTGATATTTTTCCCGCAAAACATCATAAAGAGCCTGGCCGGTAATAGAACAGTCCCAGGCACCTGCTACCAGCTTTCCTGGTTCCGTTAACGGGCACACCCGGATGTGGGCACAGCCCGCCAGCCCCTCTAAAAAATCCTTCCTCATAGAAAGAAGCCTGTCCAGGCTCCCATACCCTTCCCTGGCAGCAAACGCCACCCCATCGTCAATGCCCGCCATCAGCAGGTAAGAAGGGCTGCTGGTCTGATAAATCCCCAGATACTTCCTTAAAATATCCTTACTTACCAGCGTACCATTCCGGTGAAGCAACGCAGTCTGGGTTGGCGCAGGCATGGTTTTGTGGACGCTGTGTATTACCACATCCGCCCCCTCCTCCACTGCACTTTTGGGATAAGCAGGATGGATGCCAAAATGGGCGCCATGGGCCTGGTCTACAATCAACGGGATCCCATACTTATGCGCTGTCTTTGCCAGCTCCCCTACATGGGATACAATGCCCTCATAAGTAGGGGAAGTTATGACCACTGCGGCGATTCCTCCCCCTCCCTTTTCCCTGCTGGCAGAACAGATAACGTCTTCGAGCTCCTGTGCCCTGACCTGGCCTGCCATGCCATACTCCTTAATGATTTCCGGGTATACATAATAAAGCTCCATCCGATTTAAAAAAGCCGCATGGTATACGGCTTTATGGCAGTTTCTGGCAATGATCAGTTTGTCCCCCCGCCCGGCAACAGCCGAAACAGCGCTTAAAATGCCCCCTGTGCTGCCGTTGACCAGATAATAGGTTTCCTCCGAATGGTACAGCTCTGCTGCACGCACCTGGGCATCCTTTAGGAGGGACCGGGGCTGGTGCAGGTTATCAAATCCGTCTATTTCTGTAATATCATATTGATAAACCTCCGCCAGTACCCCGTCTTTTAAATTTCCCTTATGGCCCGGCATATGGAAGGGATAAAAATCACTGCCACTATACTCTTTCAGCCGATTGGATATTCCTTCCTTCATCCGGTCATTTTTACCCTGGCCTTTCCTGCGCCTTTACGAAGCTTTAATGTCTCTAACAAAGAACAATATTTGTCAGCCGTAGTCACAATCCACGCTTCCCTGCAAAGAGGAGGCGCAACTGTAAGGGGCCACATATGCTTTTTAATAATATCTCTTTCCCTGAGGGTCAAATTATATTCCCTGCTGGCATTTTTAAGGGCAATACCCGGATGATAAAATCCATGCAGCCTTTGATAATTCTCCCTGTTCTTATCATGCCAGTCATAAAGAAAATAATCATGGAGCAAGGCTCCCCTGACAAGCTCCCTCTCATTGCAGTGGATCCCCAGAAATTTACATATGGCTATGCTCTGCCTGGCAACATCAATACAATGCCTCCGGACTGGCATAGTCCCATGCTGGATAAAATTCCTGGTACTGCGGAAATTTTCTGATTCCAGGATATCGGAAGCGTATTCCTTAAGCAGTTTATACAATTCCTTTTTCTGCTGGTATCTTTTCCTTAGCTTCTCAAGACGTTTTCGGTATTTTTCGTTTTCAGTTTCTCCCTTCATAACTTCTCCCATGAAAAATTTTTAAGAAATATACCTCCCGCCAGGCGGCTCCCTCCGCCTGGGAAAGCACTCTTTCCCAAATTGATTTCTACCTTTATATTGTATCACATTTGCAGTTAAAAATGATACAGAATAAGAACAAATTTTACATAATCTTAAGAGAATTTATGGCTTTTCAAAATTCTTCCTCCAGGGTAGTGACTGCAATAACCGACAGCTTTCCCGCCTTTCCACCATCTTCCCCCTGGTCAAAAACCACCCTGATAGCCTGTCCTTGTAAAATTTCTTTATTCGCCCCTGTATAAACAATGGTTTCCGGGGAAAGCTTAAAATAGAGGCTTAGCCCCTGTTCCGTTTCCAAAAAAAGTTCTTTCCTCCCCATCTGGCCAAGTTTGCCTTCCACCATATAATATCCTTCCGCCGCAGGGACAGCAGCCTCCACTACCTGGGCCAGATTATCAGCCAAAAACTCTTTACTTGGGGCATCCCCCCTTATATTTTGCGCCACGTCAGCACAGCCCATAACAAATACTGCCATAAGCCCACATACCATACATAATACAAACTTTTTCATCATTCTCTTCCCCACATATAAAAATTTTCAATATCAAAATACTATAACACAGGAAAAAAAGCAATAGAAACTGCTACAAATGCGATTATTTAAGAAAAGTAAGACGCCGCCTGGGCAGCAGAAAACCACCGAAAGCAACCATCGCAAAGCCACATGAACCGGCTTATCGCCTGGTACAGGGAACTGCTAAAGAAGTTCCACCCAGGGATAAATGATAATAATTCAAATACTTATACCACTCCCGAAAAACCTCTGAGTAACGAACAGGGCACAATGGCCTGGATTGATGATACTGCTGCAAAATATCATAAGAAAGCCGGAAACCTTTGATTTTATGAGGGCACTGAAAAACTCCCACTTTTTTGTTGGGAGTTTTCTTATCTCTATATAA
>OFHA01000824.1_pt1 | contig 24766 bp, 21 predicted proteins | sample 1521891 | NCBI WGS metagenome assembly OFHA01 (sample SAMEA3504089, study PRJEB24116) | mouse gut metagenome | biome: mouse gut; feature: mouse-associated habitat; material: faeces | place: Denmark | collected 2011
CTAGCTTCCCAAGATAATCTTTGTGCATTTTGTTTGCATTGCTTTGCAATGAAAACCTTTTAAGCAAGTAAATATCTTAGTGCGACAGCCCCATTCATCAAACGATTGAGTTTCGCAAACGCCTAATCATGTACTTTCCAAAATGTCTCCACCGCTTCCCGGATCTGGGACAGATTTACCCGCTGAAATTGATTCCATTCCCTAGGAAACAAGCATTGATACTCTCTTTGTAAAAACCGCTCGTCCAGCAGCAAGATCACTCCCCGGTCCTCTGCTGTGCGGATTACCCGACCTGCCGCCTGCAGCACCTTGTTCATCCCAGGATATAGAAAGGCGTACTCAAATCCCGCCCCCTCCTGACGCTGATAAAAATTCTTCAATATTTCCCGCTCATTGCTGATCTGGGGCAATCCCGTTCCCACAATCATCACCCCGATCAACGCATCCTGCTTCAAATCTATTCCCTCTGCAAATATCCCCCCCATCACGCAAAATCCAATCAGCGATTTCTCCCTTTGTGCCGAAAAGCTTTCCAAAAATTCTTCCCTCTGCACTTCTCCCATGCCGCTCTCCTGGCAAATACAGTCAGTCTCTTGCCGCACCCCTTCCCTCCCCGTAAAACAATCCCAAACCTGATGCATCATTTTATAGGAAGGAAAAAATACCATATAGTTCCCCTTTTTTCCTCTTGCCATCTCCTGAATATAAGCGGCAATTTTTTCGAATTCCTTCTGGGTGCGCCTGGCATACTTGCTGCTGACGTCCTCCGCCACTGCCAGCAGCCTTTGCTCATTATCAAACACCGTCTGGGCATACACCGCATAATTTTCCTGGCAAGTGCTCAGCAGGCTTTTATAATACTGAATCGGCAGCAGCGTGGCAGAAAAGAAAATCGCAGATCTGCCTTTGTCCAAACAAGACTGCAGATTTACCGCCGGGTTGACGCAGAACAATTTCAGCTTGAACCTGCCGTCCGCTTGATGCTCTGTATAAATCACATAATTCTCGTCTGCCAAGTCATACATATTTAAGAAGTGCCGAAGATTGAGATAGAATTCCATCGCTTCCTTTTTCTCTGGTAAATTTACATCCTTTTGAAAAAATTCCTCCAATGCAGATCCAAGCTGCATCAGGGCAAAGACCAAATCCCCGATATCTCCCAGCACACGGTAATCCTCACATTGACGTTTTAAATGCAAGAGATGCTTGTTGCAGCGCTCCAAAGCCGCAACACATTTTTTGCTATAGCTTTTTAACGCCTTTTTCTGCTTGAGGAAATCTTCCTTATAGATACAGGCGCTATACATCTCTCTGCCCCGGTCCACCAGATTATGCGCCTCATCGATTAGAAATAAATATGCTCCCCTGATCCCCTCTGCGAAAAAACGTCTCAGATACACATTGGGATCAAACACATAATTGTAATCGCAGATAATGTCGTCGACCCATAAAGAGGCGTCCAGGCACATTTCAAACGGGCACACCCGATGCTGTCTTGCCTGTGCCAGCAAAACTTCACGGGTGATATCCCGTTCTTTTGCAAGAAGATCAAAAACCGCCTCGTTGACTCGGTCATAATGTCCTTTTGCATACGGGCAGTGTACTGGATTACAGTCCATCTCTTCACAAAGGCAAAGCTTCTCTTTCGCCGTGATCAAAAGCACCCTTCCCAGATACCCTTGCCGCCGCAACAAATCATATGTTTCTTTGGCTACCGTTCTGGTAATGGTACGCGCTGTCAGATAAAAAATCTTATCTGCAAGCCCTTCCCCGACCGCTTTTACCGCCGGAAACACTGTGGTAATGGTTTTCCCGGTCCCGGTCGGCGCCTGAATAAACAGATTCTTCTCCCGGCAAATGGTGCGGTACACCCCTGCGACAAGATCTCTTTGTCCCTCCCGGTAAGGAAATGGAAACCTAAGCCCCGCAATCGACTGATTTCGTTCCTGTCGTGCTTGATACTGGAACTGCGCCCACTTCTCATAAGCGGAAATCAACGACAGAAACCAGCACTCAATCTCTGCAAAAGAATACTGCTCACGAAACCTGCGAATTTCTTCGGTATCCAAATTACAATACGTCATCTGAACAGAAATCTCAGAACATTTCTGCTGCAGCGCCAAGATATAAGCATAACATTTTGCCTGTGCCAGGTGCGTCTTTAGCGGCGCTTCCAGTAAATTGACATCCATGTAAATTCCCTTGATTTCATCTATAACCGCTCTGCCCTCTTCGAGAATCACGCCGTCCGCCCTGCCTTCAAGGATCATCACATAGCGTTCCCGCACAATCTCTATTCTCAAAGGAACCTCTGACTGATACTCCGCTCCCATGCTTCTTTGAATTTTACGGTGAATCCGGCTTCCCTCTCGCATCGCCTCTTTCTGCGCCGCCCTGCCCTGTCGATTGTCAATATCGCCACAACGCAAAATAAATTCTACCAGGTTTCTGACGGAAATTTTAATCTGTTCCATTTGCTCTCCTTTTTAAAACAGCCAAAGGAATCTTCCTCTTTTCACTGACTCTGTCTATGTCAGCGCTTCACTTGCTTAATCGTCGATGATCAGGACATCTTTCGGCTCTTTGCAAATCGAAAGCAGCCTGTCTATGTAAGTAAACACCGATTCTTTATTCAAAGAGGTCCCCACCGAGATTTCCTTTCCGGCAAGCGTTATCACCCCGCCTGAGCGAAAAACCGTGGGACTCGCATTTTTGCCAATAAAATCCCCCTCTTTCAGACATGGGAGCTTATCTAGCATCGCTTCCAATTTGTCCGCATGTTTTGGCATCACTTCCTGAAAAACGATAAGCATGAGGTCTTTTAATTTTTGATCTTCATGTCGTGTGCCATACAATTCAAAAGAATACGTCTTTGAAGCAGTCCTTTTTCGTTCCCAAGCAATGTTTGAGGATGAGGACGCTGCATTTGCAGGCGCACCTGGCTTTATCCTTAACAAATCCCTCTTGCGCTCTTGATGATTGATTTTAGAATACGTCATGCCATCTTCTGTTTTCTCAAAAACATGTAAAATTTTAAAAATTTCTTCCGGCTCTCTGCAACAGACGATCAGCCTCCGGATATAATCTTGTACTGTATTTGCATCCAGCGACGTGCCTATGGAAATCTGCCTGTTTTCTATGTCCAACACGAAGCCTGAGCGAAAAACAGTAGGTTCGGCATTTTTGCCAATAAGATTTCCCTCCCGTAAACATGGCAATTTCTCCAGCAAAACATCAATTTTGTCTTTATGAGCCATGAGGATTCCCTGAAAAACAATGCGCATCATTTCATTTAGCTTATAGTTTTCATACCTTTGTCCATCAAAAGCAAATGTATACAGCCGTCTTCCTCTGCGTCTCTTTTTTCCACTGTCGCAGCCCCCAGGCCCTTTCTGGCATTCTAGTTCCATTTTCGTAATATTGTGGCTGCTTTGACTCTGTTTTTCTTTCCCATGAACTTGTCTGACTTCTGGCAGCAAGACTTCCCCCGACAATCGGCTGGCGGCTGGCTTTAAGCCACGGTCCCTTAAAACCTCCTCCATCTCCTCGCTGAGCCTCGTAATATCATTACCAGCATCTGAGCCAAGACGGATCGCTTTGTTATCGACGCTCACGATATCGCAAACTTTCTCACATGCTCTGAACGCATCATTGTCTTTGTCATTCAATATTTTTTTATAATGCTTTGCAGCGTTATTCCCATCTTCATGCCAGATATCTATGGTAACAATCACCTCTATATGATACAGATCTTTTATCAATTGTAATTCTTTGGCAACTGTCTCTTTCACCATAGAGCTCTCACTGCGGAAGAAAAACGCAAATCTACAATTCTCCCCTCTCAATGCATCCGCCGCTGATAGCTTCCAATCATTTTCATTCAGCGGCATATTAGCAGTATCTATCCATAAGTTAAACCCTTTTTGGTACAGAGATTGAAACACATTCATAACGATTTGTGAATCATAACTGTCATGCGAATAACTTATAAATACATAAGGTTCTTCCATATGGCATTTCATATTTTTTATCTCGTTCGCCCTAAGAAATTCCATTCCAGTTAATGTCTTCTGCATTATTTTATTCCTCCCTTTTCTGATAACGCATTCCTGGATTCTCTTTGCGCCTGATTTTTCGAGAAGAATTTCTGTCAGGTGCACACAAATTTATGAGACATGCCTGGATGACAGGTTGATGAAAATTGTGTGCATTTAGCGTAAAATCATCCGTAAAAGCAGGTATTAGGGAGATTCCGAGAATACATCATTTACCGTCATACGCTGCTTTATCATTCGTTGAAGACCGGCAACGTATCTGAATCCTATTTTAACAAACACCACATCTATTTTCAATACATACAGTTCTCTGAGTTTCTCCATTTTTTATAATAGCCGATACTATAGTGCCAAAAAGGTAAGACAAGAAAGGCTGCCTCGCTAAAATCTTGCGAAACAGCCTTTCTTGTCTTACCTTTTGTCTATTCTTGAACGTCCGTTATTATGCCACAGTATACTTGCTTAAAACATTTTCAAAACTCAGATCTTCGCCACCATACTTCACGGTCAGTTCCTTTTCTACTCCCAGGCCCATTACGCCCAAGATAGACTTAGCGTCAATTACCATGCGCTGGTAGGAAATGTCTACATCGAAATCGCACTTACCAGCGGCACTTACAAAATCACATACTTCTTCTGCATCTGATAACTTAATTATTTTTTCATTCATAGTTCTCATCCTTTCTACCTTGCATTTGTTTTATCTGAGCTTTCGGCAATTATGCCACCTTTTGGAGATTTTGTCAAATCCCTCCTGTTTCCCTCTTCCTAGAAAAACGCACAAAACCATTTCCCATTTTTAGAAATTTTCGTCATTTCTTCCACTTAATAAACCTGCTTTCCCTCCTTTCTTCCATATTTTCCTTTCTGCCTTTGTAGAAACATCCATTTTTCTTTCAACATTGATCTAAAAACTGGCAAACCAGCCAATTTTTACGAAATTTCAGAGAACCAAAAATGTCTCTTCCTTGACTATTTTGCAGGAAAATTCTATAATTATTCATACCTTGTGAAATGGTCCAATGGACATAATGAAGCTGTCACACTTATATCTTCACCTGTTCAAAAGGTCTTGCCGCTCGTGCGGCAAAGACAGAATGCAAAAAATCACTTTGGGAAGCAAGCTTCCCAAGATGATGTTCGTGCATTTTGTTTGCATTGCTTTGCAATGGAAACCTTTTGAACAAATTCATGTCTTGTAATTTATGCCAGTGCGACAGCTCCTTGCGAGAAGCCCCAATGAACATAATGGGATCCCAAGAGCGTATGTTTTAAAATATGCTTTATGGGCAAATTAATGCTGATCAGCAGATGATTTTGCAGAAAAGAGGTTATAATGGTATCACAACATATTTTATCCATACTTCAGCAAGTACAAGACGGCGCCATGGATATCCATGCCGCTTATGAACATTTAAAAATCAGCCCCTTTGAGGATCTAGGTTATGCTAAAATTGACCATCACCGCGCCATCCGCCAAGGCACTCCGGAAATCGTCTACGGAGCAGGAAAGACCAAGGAGCAAATCGAGGGAATCGTTGCTTCCCTGCTCTCCCATAGCCCATTTAACATCCTGATTACCCGGCTTTCCCAGGAATCTGCCTTGTACTTGGAAAAGCGCTTTTCGCTGACCTATGACGAACTTTCTCAGGTAGGAATTGTGAACCGCAAAGCTGATCTTACCGCCTCTGGCACAATCCTAGTTGCCACAGGCGGCACCAGTGACATTCCCGTAGCTGAAGAAGCCGCCCTCACGGCAGAAGTATTGGGAAACAAGGTAGAACGTCTTTACGACGTGGGAGTCGCAGGACTGCACCGGCTACTCTCTCATGTGGACAAGATCTCTGGTGCCAGGGCGATCGTGGCTGTAGCTGGAATGGAAGGAGCCCTTGCCAGCGTTATTGGCGGGCTTGCCGATTGTCCTGTGATCGCAGTGCCTACCAGCGTTGGGTATGGCGCTAATTTCGGCGGGCTCTCCGCCCTTCTCTCGATGCTAAACTCTTGCGCCAGCGGCGTTTGCGTGGTAAATATTGATAATGGCTTTGGCGCTGGCTATCTTGCCAGCATGATCAATCATATAGGAGGTAATCAATCATGAAAACACTTTTTATCGAATGCAACATGGGCGCTTCCGGCGACATGCTTTTAGGCGCCCTCTACGAACTTTTGTCTGACTCGCAAAAAGAAACTTTCTTTCAGACGATGAACAGGCTGTTTCCGGGACAAATCATGCTGAACGCCTCTTCTGCAGAAAAATGCGGCATCTGGGGCACAAAAATGAATGTGGTTATCTTAGGAGAAGAAGAAGCGCCAGGACAGGATATCCCTCATGGCAGAGAACACGAACATTCTCATCCATCCGCAACAGAAGAACATCAACATATGGGCCATCTGCACACCAGCTATCCCAAAATGCTTTCCAAGATTGACAAGCTGGAGCTCTCTGATTCTGTAAAAAGACATGCTAAAGCGATATACACATTGATTGGCAATGCGGAAAGCCTGGCGCACAACACCGACATTTCGCAGATTCATTTTCATGAAGTAGGCACTTTGGACGCCTTGATGGACGTAACTGGCTGCTGCTTGCTCCTGGAATTGCTGGATCCGGAGCAGATTCTTGCTTCTCCCATCCATGTAGGCTCTGGCAGTGTCCGTTGCGCCCATGGAATTCTTCCCGTTCCCACCCCTGCCACTGCAGAAATACTAAGAGATGTCCCCATTTACAGCGGCAATATCGAGGGCGAGCTTTGCACCCCCACCGGCGCTGCCATTTTGAAACATTTTGTAAGCCAATTTACCCCGATGCCTCCTATGTCTGTAGAGCAAACCGGTTATGGCATGGGTACAAAGGATTATGATACGGCAAACTGCCTGCGGGTATTCCTGGGCGCTTTAAGCGTTCTTCCGGTTCCTTCTCCCCGTCAGCTTCCCAGCTCTTTTGCTGCTCAACCCCCAAAGCTTCCCCGCCAGGAAGAAACTCACCCAGACTATTACACTGAACATTTTCACAGTTTGGACCAGATTTTAGAGCTTTCCTGCAATCTGGACGACATGACGCCGGAAGCTGTTTCCTATGCGGTGACCCTGCTGCTGGAAGCCGGGGCATTGGACGTCTACACTTCTTCTATATATATGAAGAAAAACCGCCCAGGAATATTGCTGACAGTCCTTTGCAACCTCCAGGAAGAAAGCCGTTTCAGCCGTCTGATCCTGACTCATACCACTACCCGAGGGATTCGCATTCAGCCTTGTTACCGCAGGGCTTTAGACGCTCAGTTTTGCAAGGTTTCCACTGTCTATGGAGAAATCACGGTCAAAACCAGCACTGGATATGGCATTCACAAAATCAAACCAGAATACGAGGGTGTCGCTGCCGCCGCCAGACAGTGCAAAGTTCCTTTCCAGGTAGTTTACGACGCCGCATTAGAAGCTTGCCGGAAAAGCTTTGGCAATTAAAGTCATTTTAGCGAAGATTGCCACTGGCAGCTAGGATATAACGGCAAACTAATATTTATACCATTACAAGGGGCTGTCGCACGAATGTAAACCTTTTGAACAGGTAAATACATTCGTGTGACAGCCCCGCTTCAAAAACGTATCACTTTAGCTAAGAACTTGATTCCAAAATCATGTTCCCTCTTTCGCAAAAGAAAAATGGAGACAATGCAACGATAAGCTTCTTGTAAAAGATACTTCCATTGACTTTAAATCGCTCTATTTCTTAACTGCAAATACTTAAAAAATTGATCTGAGTAATATATTTCATCCAACTTTTCTTGTAATGTAATACTATGTAAAAACTTTAAATATGTTTTATCTGTCGTACGAAACCGCACTTTTGCATTTTTATCAATGCAAATGATATATTCATCAAAAAGCTTATGATGATTCTCACATAGCCATATACCATTATCTCCACTTATCGCATGGGAAAACTGTTGATCAAAAGTAAGAACTTGCTTCTTTATGATACTTACAGGCCAAACATGAGCGCCTTGTATAATTTCAGGAATTTGACAATTGCACAATGCACAACGCTTTATCCCAATTCTTTCTAAAAGATTAACTTTATACCTAGCTGATCTCAGGCTATTGTTTTGTTTAAATTGTCGCTTTTCAAATTCTAAATTTGTAGCAATTACCTCAACATTCCCCATGAGTTTTAGCGTTTTCAAACTGGAATTTGGGAGATGCTTCAAATCACCTTCCAAAATTTCGTAAAGCTTAATATATTGTCCTTGCCGCTTTGTAACGGAGGAAGCCGTATAGCCAAGCATTGCTGCATCATATTTATTTGCTCCATAAGTCTTTGCAAAAATTTCTATCTCTTTCGCTTTTGTAATATAGGAGGAATTGTTGCTCTTATTTTTTCCAAGGGCTGTCGCACGAAGATATTCACTTGGTCAAAAGGTCTTGCCGCTCATGCGGCAAAGACAGAATGCACAAAAATCACTCTGGAAAGCTAGCTTTCCAAGATGACTTTTGTGCATTTTGTTTGCATTGCTTTGCAATGGAAACCTTTTGACCAAGTGAATATCTTCGTGCGACAGCCCCTTCTATTGACACAAACGATACAACTGGCGAAACAAGCTTCTCTGGATTTAAAAAACGAAACCCTATCGTTTTCATCTGTCTATAAATGGCTTTTAAATATTCAGTCTCAAATTTGGGTCCATTTCCTAAAAAATAATAATATAGCTCTTTATTAGGCACTGTACTTTGATAATATATATTAAATGCGGTAGAAACACTTTGAACAGCAGAGTTTCTTCCCTCAATTTCTTTTTCTGAAAAACTAATAAAGGCTTGCTTGCCTCCATAAAGAAATATAGCCAGCCTGCCTTTATTATATGATTTGGGCAAACAATCATCTTCATATTCATTATCAACAAAATCCACTGAAAACTTCTTCTGACCTGTAATTCTAAAGCAGATATCTGACAATATATTATTAGTAACAATATGATCCATATAGATCCCTGTACGATGTGATTTTTGCAAGTTCCTTTTAATTATAAACTTTGGCTTTTTCATAGTTTAAAACCAAAATCTCCTTTCTAGGCTGTCCAGATATTCCAGTGATATCACCCAATAAAATACATTGATAATGATTTCTTTCTATCCAGTCTTCCAGTGCAATATTCCGGATTCCTTTATGCTCCATTACGTAAGACAACATACATGGTACATTTTTTTCGATCATTTTATCAATAAACTGAAATAATTCCTGTTCCAAATTATCATCCCAACCCTTAAAACCTCTTTTGCCATCATTATAACTGCCTGTGGTAAGTTTATAAGGAGGATCTAAATATAAAAACGAGTCTTCATCGATCACTAGATGACGTTCTAAATCAATATAATCTGTACTGATAAATATAATTTTTTTCTCTTTTAGCAACCTGCTAAAACTAACAAGCTTTGCCAAAATACAATCATTAAACCACCTTACGCCAACTGTATTATTAAAATCAAAATGACTATTAAAACGTATTTGCTGTTGAAAACTATACAGTATCAGAGCAAACAGCATTCGTTTATCTTTCCTGTCCTCTGGCAAACGATTATAATAGTTTCTTGCTGATAGATAAGCTTCTTTATTTCCTTTTTCAAGTCCTTGCTTTTCTATAAATTTCTTTACATAAGTAATATATTCATAGGTATCATAAAGCTGAAAAGATTGAATTAGGTCTTTTACAATAAAATTAATGTCATTATATACTATCACTTTAGACTCAGAGTTAATTCCTACGTTAAATCCTCCGCCAAACACATCAACAAATTTACTTTTCGGTAATGTATTTTCCTGGATAAAAGAAATGATTTTAGCTTTACTTCCAATATAATTTAATGGCGATTCGTAAAACACATCCCGAAGATCTTTCTTTTATATGCAAACACATATTCAAAATGCTCTTTTTTATTATTTGATTTCCAATTTTCATATTTTTTATAAGGAATTTTGATGCATTCAAACGTACCTCCCACTCCATAACGCTTCATAATAGCTTCAATATATTCCCGGCTCATAATCCCATCATTATTGTAACTTAAAAAAATATGTTTTGCAGATGTGTTCGCTATTACTCTGTCAAACAGAATGTGCGCCTTATATATTTTTGACCAGTCGGAGCGCATCTCCTTTGTGCTCCTCGAACCGGTAACTTTACTTACTGTTGGTTCATCATCCAGAATTAATGTTTCCAAAAGATGATATTGCGTTCCATATTGGTTTTGTGTATAAGGAGGATCTAAGTACAAAATATCACAATTTATGTCTTCAATAATATGTTCAATTTTATCAGTATGAACTTCTACAGGATGAACTGCCGTAACATGATCACATAAATCCAAAAATTGTATTGGCTTCAATGCCCGACTATCCCATTTTTTTTAAAATGCACCATATACTCCAGCAGTGTTTGAAACAAAAGACACAGACTCTATAAGACAAGCAAGCAAATACTGATATTCCTCTTCTGTAACAAAATTGTCATTTTTCCACTTTTCAATAGTGTGTCTAAAAAAATCTACACGTCCTGCATTCTGTTCAGTTAAATACATTCTAGAAGAACCGCCAGGTGAATATGTGTTATAAAAAAAACCTTGTTCTTCTAAATCTATTGTATTAAAATATTCAAACGGATCAAAACCCAAATTCTCAAATTTACAAGAATTAGCAACCATACGTCTATAAGAATATGTAACTGCACAATGAAGATTATCATTGATAATGACTTTGCATGCATCTTTAAATGAATTTGCAACAGAGCCCGTTCCACAAAAGGCATCAAATAACACGGTATCTTGTTGAATATTTACTTTATCAAAAACAACTTCTTTTATCTTTGATGCAATTGACTCTTTATTTCCTAAATATCTCAAATTAAAAATCCTTTCTTTGATATCAATTTTTTGAATTCAGTAACATAATGCCATATTGCGCCTTACCCATGGCAATGTCACATTTGGAGCAAATTGAACAAGCCCGCATAACACTAACAAGTCATCTCAGGATAAAGAGCCTATTCTCGCATAAGAAAATCGGCCTGTAAGAGAATTTCAGACCTTTAGACATTGCTAATCCAATATGAGAATAAAGCGGCATAGCCAAACGAATGGCTATGCCGCACTTTTCATGAATTACTGTTTATTTCTCACCATATAAGGTAATCAATTTATTCAGATATTCATAACGCTCTTTTGCATGTTGTTCAGAAACTGCAAACAGCTCTTCTGCTCTTTCCGGATTGAATCTTGCAAGCGCATTGTAACGAACTTCTCCGTTTAAGAATGCCTTGTAATCTCCAGTCGGCTCCTTGCTGTCTAAGGAGAATGCTGCCTTTCCTTCTTTCTTCAACTGTGGATTGAAACGGAAGTTATGCCAGTAGCCTGCCTCCACTGCGTTCTTCTCCTCAGTCTGAGCCTTGCTCATGCCAACCTTGATACCGTGGTTGATACATGGAGCATAAGCGATAATCAGAGATGGTCCTGGATAAGCCTCTGCCTCTGCGATTGCCTTGATACACTGATTGTAATCAGCGCCCATAGCGATCTGTGCAACATATACATAACCATAACTCATTGCGATGGAAGCCAAGTCTTTCTTCTTCACTTCTTTTCCGCCTGCTGCGAACTGTGCGATTGCTCCAGTAGGCGTAGATTTTGAGGACTGTCCGCCTGTGTTGGAGTATACTTCCGTATCGAATACCATGACATTGACATCTTGTCCGCTTGCAAGCACATGGTCAACGCCGCCAAATCCGATATCATATGCCCATCCGTCGCCGCCGAAGATCCACTGGGACTTCTTAGCCAGGAAGTCTTTCTCAGCCAAAATCTCTTTAGAAGCGTCGCATCCGCAAGCTTCCAAAGCTGCAACCAGCTTGTCCGTAGCGCTTCCGTTCAATGCGCCAACGCCGTAAGTATCTAACCACTCTTTTCCTGCCGCTGCAACGTCTGCGTTCTTGCCTTCTGCAACAAGAGCTTCTACCTTGCTCTTGAGTTTGCCTCTGATTGCTTTTTGAGCAAGCAACATGCCATAGCCAAACTCAGCCGCATCCTCAAACAAGGAGTTTGACCATGCCGGTCCCTGTCCTCTCTCATTTACCGTGTACGGCGTGGAAGGTGAGGAATTGCCCCAGATGGAAGAACATCCAGTTGCGTTTGCAATATACATTCTGTCGCCAAACAACTGCGTGATCAGCTTTGCATATGGTGTCTCGCCGCATCCGCCGCAAGCTCCTGAGAACTCAAGCAATGGCTGTTTGAACTGAGAGCCCTTAACAGTCGTCTCTTTAAATTTCTCTACGACATCGATCTTCTTTTCAACTGTCAGACCATAATCAAAGAATGCCTGCTCGCCCACGTTTGCTTCGCAGTTCTGCATGGTAAGAGCTTTCTCGCCTTTCTTGCCAGGACAAACATTCGCACAGGAGCCGCATCCAGTACAGTCAAGCGCAGAAATCGTCATGCTGAACTTGTAATCTGCCATGCCCGTCATTGGCAGCGTCTGCATTCCTTCTGGAGCATTGGAAGCTTCTGCTTCTGTCAAGGCTACCGGACGGATTACTGCATGGGGACATACATAGGAGCAGATGTTACACTGAATACAATTTTCTGGATTCCATACTGGAACGTCAACTGCGATACCGCGCTTCTCAAATGCAGCAGAACCAGAAGGAGTCTGTCCATTTTCATATTTCTTAACGACAGATACCGGGATCTTGTTGCCTTCCTGTCCGTTTACAGGTATCTGAATATCGTTTACGAAATCAACAACATCCTGCCTGTCTCCGGTTGCAACCTTTGCAAAGCTCTCATCCTGAGCGTCTTTCCAGCTTGCAGGCACTTCAATCTTAACTACTCCGGTTGCTCCGGCGTCAATAGCGTCATAGTTCATCTGTACGATCTTATCGCCCTTCTTGCCGTAAGTTGCCTTTGCAGCAGCTTTCATCAGCTCGATCGCACTCTCTTCTGGAATGATAGCAGCCAATTTGAAGAATGCAGACTGAAGCACCGTATTGATACGTCCTCCGAGTCCGATTTCTTTACCAATCTTGATACCGTCGATGGTGTAGAACTGAATGTCGTTCTCTGCGATATATCTCTTCACCTGTCCTGGCAAATGATTCTCTAATTCTTCTGGCGTCCAAGAACAGTTCAGAAGGAACGTTCCGCCTGGCACTAATTCTTGAACCATGTTGTACTTGCGCACATACGCTGGGTTATGGCATGCCACAAAGTTCGCCTGCTTGATCAGGTAAGTAGACTTGATCGCTTTCTTGCCAAAACGCAGGTGAGACATGGTAACGCCGCCAGATTTCTTAGAGTCATAGTCAAAGTATGCCTGCGCATACATGTCTGTATTGTCTCCGATGATCTTGATGGAGTTCTTGTTTGCACCAACTGTTCCGTCAGCGCCAAGTCCCCAGAACTTACAGTTGATGGTTCCCTCTGGCGTAGTTACTGGGTCTTCCTTAACTTCCAGGGAGAGGTTTGTAACATCATCATAGATACCGATAGTAAACTCGCTCTTTTCCGTATTGTTGTAAACAGCGATGATCTGTCCCGGAGTCGTATCCTTAGAACCTAAGCCGTAACGTCCGCTGGTAATCTGAACAGATTCAAACTTGGTTCCTTTCAATGCTGCGACTACGTCCAAGTATAATGGCTCGCCAAGAGAGCCTGGCTCTTTGGTCCTGTCTAATACGGCAATCAGTTTTGCAGTCTCAGGAATAGCAGCCACAAACGCTTCCTTGCTGAACGGTCTGTAAAGGCGAACCTTTACGACGCCGACTTTCTCACCCTTAGCCATTAAATAGTCGATGGTCTCGTCAATGGTATCACATACGGAGCCCATAGCGATGATGACTTTCTCAGCGTCTGCCGCTCCATAGTAATTGAAGAGCTTGTAATCGGTTCCAAGCTTCTCGTTTACCTTGTCCATATATTTCTGAACAATGGCAGGCATAGCGTCATAAGTAGAGTTGCAAGACTCTCTGGTCTGGAAGAAAATATCTGGGTTCTGTGCGGAACCGTCATGACGCGGATGATTCGGATTCAATGCATTCTTGCGGAAAGAATCAATGGCGTCCATGCTTACCATATCCTTGAGGTCTTCGTAATCCCATGTCTCGATCTTCTGGATCTCATGAGAAGTACGGAAACCGTCAAAGAAATTGATAAACGGAAGATGTCCTTCTAAAGCTGCGCAATGCGCAACCGGAGTCAGATCCATAACTTCCTGCACGGAAGACTCGCAGAGCATTGCAGCGCCTGTCTGGCGGCAAGCATAGACATCAGAATGGTCTCCAAAAATGTTCAATGCGTGAGTTGCCACACAACGTGCGGAAACATTGAATACGCCTGGAAGACCTTCACCTGCGATTTTATAGAGGTTTGGAATCATCAGCAGCAATCCCTGGGATGCAGTATAGGTGGTTGTCAAAGCTCCCGCTGCCAAAGAACCGTGCACTGTTCCTGCAGCACCTGCCTCGGACTGCATTTCTGTAACCTGAACGGTCTGTCCGAAAATGTTCTTTCTTCCCTGCGTTGCCCATTCGTCTGTAGCTTCTGCCATTACAGATGAAGGTGTGATCGGGTAGATGGCTGCAACATCTGTAAATGCATAGGAAGCATGTGCTGCTGCATGATTGCCATCCATGGTTTTCATAGATCTTTTCATTACATTCTCCTCCTGTTTCATATTAAGCGCGCGGCCGTCTAAATAAAGCGGACACGCTGATTTTCTTTCTATTATAATATAATAATTATGGCGCAAAAAATCAATAGTTTTCGTTCTATTTCATGTATTTTTCTTGAAACACCTCAACAGGGGAAAAACCATGGTCATTGCAAACTTTTGCCGCCTTTTCACTAAAACTTCTTGCAAAATGGCGGATTTAGGGTATACTTAGAATGAAAATTTGATTCAGAAAGGTATAATGGAATGATCAGTGCAAATAACGTAACCCTCAGAATCGGCAAAAAAGCCTTATTTGAAGATGTAAATATTAAGTTCACCGAAGGAAACTGCTATGGGCTTATCGGCGCCAATGGCGCTGGAAAATCCACATTCCTTAAAATTTTAAACGGGCAGTTGGAACCTACCAGCGGCGAAGTGATCCTCACTCCGGGACAGCGCTTGTCTTTCCTGCAGCAGGACCATTTCAAGTACGATGAGTTTTCCGTACTGGACACGGTCATTATGGGGAATCAGTGCCTCTATGATATTATGAAAGAAAAAGACGCTATCTATATGAAAGAAGATTTCAGTAACGAGGACGGCATTCGTGCCAGCGAGCTGGAAGCTGAATTTGCGGAAATGGACGGCTGGAACGCAGAGTCAGACGCCGCGCAGCTTTTAAACGGCCTGGGGATCAATCCAGAAATCCATGCCACGATGATGAAAGACCTGACTGGAGATTTAAAAGTGAAAGTGCTCCTTGCCCAAGCTCTGTTTGGCAACCCTGACATCTTGCTTTTGGACGAGCCTACCAACCATCTGGACCTAGACGCCATTGCATGGCTGGAGGAGTTTCTGATCAACTTTGATAACACGGTAATCGTGGTATCTCATGACCGCTATTTCCTCAATAAGGTCTGCACGCATACCGCAGACATTGATTATGCAAAAATCCAGCTCTATGCCGGAAACTATGATTTCTGGTATGAGTCCAGCCAGCTTTTGATCAAGCAGATGAAAGAAGCCAACAAGAAGAAAGAAGAAAAAATCAAGGAACTGCAGGAATTTATCTCAAGATTCTCCGCCAATGCTTCCAAGTCCAAGCAGGCGACATCCCGCAAACGTGCATTGGAGAAAATACAATTAGATGAAATCAAGCCCTCCAGCCGCAAATATCCCTACATTGATTTCCGCCCTGCCAGAGAGATCGGAAACGAAGTCCTGACCGTGGAAAACTTAAGCAAGACCATTGACGGCGTAAAGGTATTAGACAATGTATCATTCATTGCTGGTCATGAGGATAAGATAGCGTTCGTGGGAAGCAATGAGCTTGCAAAGACCACCCTCTTTCAGATTCTTGCCGGAGAACTGGAACCAGATCAAGGAAATTACAAATGGGGCGTTACCACCAGTCAGTCTTATTTTCCCAAGGACAACACAGCGATCTTTGATACAGATTTACAAATCGCCGACTGGCTGACTCAGTTTTCAGAAATCAAAGACGCTACCTACGTCCGCGGGTTCTTAGGCAGAATGCTCTTTGCTGGAGAAGACGGTGTTAAAAAAATGCGCGTATTGTCCGGCGGCGAGCGTGTGCGCGTCCTGTTGTCCCGGATGATGATCGAAGGTTCCAACATCCTGATTTTGGACGAACCTACTGACCATCTGGATATGGAGAGCATCACTGCTCTCAACAACGGATTAATGAAATTTCCCGGCGTGCTGTTATTCGCCTCCCGAGACCATCAAGTAGTCCAGACCACTGCCAACCGCATCATTGAATTTCTTCCAAACGGCGCTATGATCGACAAGGTTACCACCTATGACGAATATCTGGAAAGCGACGAGATGGCAAGAAAGCGACAGGTATATTCTACCAGCACAGAACAGGAAGCTGATGATTAAGCACTATGCTGATTGGAAGTCACGAAGATTTTTAACATCCTGTCTTGATACAAGAATAAAGGTAACATCCGTGTGGAAGATGATGTAATTACTTTTATTCCTGCGCTGGATGTAAAACAGTAGATTAAACCGCCGCAGGCGCTTTAATAAAAATACAAAAGAATGGGGAATAAAGAAATGAAACGAAAAATCGTAACACTCTTATTGATGTGCGCATTATCTGTAAATTTTTCTGCTTGCGGAAATAACAACACAGACAGTAGCGCAACTTCCAAAACGTCTGAAAACCAAAATGAAGATGCAACAAATGCTGATGAAAGCTCCGAACCAGAGAACCCTGAATCAGAAGAGAGCCAGGAAGATGCTGACAACGCTAAACCAGACGGCGAAGATGCTGCGCCGGAAGAAGAACCGAAGCCGGAAGAAAGTCCCGAAACGATTTACAATATCGGAGACAGCGCACTATTAAAAGATTGGAACATCAATGTAACGGACGCTCAGACTGTAGATTCTATTTCATCCGGCTATATCGTATTCTCCCCTAAGGAAGAGGGAAATAAGTTTCTTCAGGTATATGTCACTGTTGAAAATAAAGGAAAACAGGCTGATAACTTTCTTCCAAGCTTTGGATTAAGAGATGATGTAAGCGCTAAAGTTTTATATTCAGACGGATATGAGTTCAGTGCGACAAACTTATTAGGATATGATAACGAATTACATGATTCCAGTATCAATCCATTATCTTCCCAAACAGGTGAAATAGCCTTTGAGATTCCAAGCACTGTTGCAGATTCTGCAGATGAATTATTGATTGAATTTTCATCTGGCAATGATAAAATAAAATTTAAAATACGCTAATATGATTGATGCAATCTATCATAGCTCTTTAAAAATTTTCTGAGAAGATTATTAGCAACCTGCATTTTCTATAAGTCAGCAGGCAGAAAGACGATTATACGTAAAAATAATAAAGCCCCAGGATCGTTGATGCATACAATCCTGGGGGTTTTTAGCAATATAACAGCGTATTGCATATGAAAACAAGATCCAAAGTGAATATGCTGACTATGTGATCTTGAGAAACAGCTCTTCTGAGCAAAATGATGCTTCTGTACTCTTTTCAAAATATAATGATTTCTTGATTGTCTTTGTGATTTTTTCTTCCATCCACCTCTGCTCTATCTCGCAGAAAATGTCTTTTTTTGTCACTTTCTTTAATTTACCTAGCTATTTTGTTGTACAAAAGACACATTTACTGTATAATCACTCTCAAAGCGAGGTGGACATAACGGGATGCACCAAAGGGTATGCAATTTCAGCGTTCAGAAAGCCTTAGACACCATCCCCTGCTTATCTCATGGATTGGAAAGATAAAGAACACCAGAATAATCCTCTCCCAAAATCATGCGATATTACAGTCAACTCAACGACATAGATAACATGAAGCCGAAAAGCTTGTCGAAGAATTGACGCACCTCCCAAAATATACGAAAGAAGGTGATAGCGCAAACAATACAGTAGAATTTTCAGAAGAATTTATTCCTAAAAAGCACAATCATTGACCCAGAAAGTATATGGGGATATGAGATAAGAACAACACGAGAGAATAAATCTTCTGACGAAACATACATGTTCTCTGTTTCCTGTGCTTCCATTAACATGGAATAACTGAATATACGGATATTAAACTTTGATTTCGTGTTTATGATACTAACGATTATGAAGCAGATAATGTAGCGGAAAAAAACGTGCATGTTTACCCACCGTGGGAGGAAAAGGCTGCACAATACGTCAAAGAAGCACGCAATACGGATTTTGAGGAAAACGGAATTCCTGAAGTAGAGCAAATTGATTTTTTACTTAAGGCTTATGATGAACACGGCGAGTATGTTTTCGCAGACTAAACTATTAACTTAATGTCATAATTATAACAAAGGAGAATTTATTTATGAAAACATGGAAACTTGTATCTGGAATTATTTCAATTGTATTATTTATTTTGGTAGCCTTTCAGTCTTGTGCTGCTGGCGTATTAAATGCCTTAGAAGATAATGGACAATCTAGCGGAAGCGCAGGTTTTATTGTTGCTGTTATGATGTTGTCTGGCGGAATAGTTTCTATCGCTACAAGGAAAAGCACTGGAAAAGGTGGAAATATTGCTTTAATAGTTCTTTTTGGAGTAGGAACATTAGTAGGATTTGCTCTGGCTGGAAATTTTACAGACTTATATATCTGGGCAGCATGGTGTGCTATCAATGCAGTATTGGCAGTAATCTCAATGATAAAAACTAAGAAAGAAGAATAAGCTTACTATCATGCCATCTTTCAAAAATCTTGGAGCTGTTGCTGTCATGGATGATTTTGACGCAAAAAAACTCAGAATTATGTAATTGAAAACTTATCACCATGTTCCTGGGAGAATATCAAGAAAGTTCCTCCCAACGAACGGGATTAAAAAATGCTTGAAGATATAGATAAAAGTCCAGATTGCCATGACCTTATATCACAAGAAGATTTACTAAAAGAATTAGATTTAAATTCATAAACTCAAAACCGCCCCTGCTGCCAACAGGAACGGCTTTGAGATACACCCGAAGATGATGCCAAATTAAATTTAGACTAATAATACTGTATCGTCTTCGGTAACAGGTGGCAATAGACCAGCTGTTATTTTTTACACCTTTTTACGGAGGATGATGCCATGGCAAGAAAATACTATAAACAGAAAGAAAATTCCAGACAACGGTCTGGGATGAAACCTACGCCAAAAACAATCTAAAGCATCACATAAGCCTCTACTCTGACAAGTCGAGCGCAGACCTCGAAAAAAAACATGGCAGAATATAAGAAAAGGCGTGACACAGGAAACATAAAGGTGCAATTTGCACATGCTGCTTCCGGCAGACGCCAGAGAGCTGGCGGGCTTATGACCGCATCCGTATATCACAAAACGTTGGAATCCATCTTGAAGAAAATGAACGCTGCCGCAGGGGGCACGGAACATGATCAGAAAGTAACCGGGCTTACGGCCCATATGTTCCGCCATAATTATTGCGCAAGCTTATGCTACCAGATGCCGAACATCAGCATAAAGAAAATTTCCCAGCTATTAGGCGACACGGAAAAAATGGTGCTGGAGGTATATAATCATATCCTGGAAGAAAAAGAAAATGTCAAGGAAGTCGTTTCGGATGCGATGCTCTTTGAAGATAAATTGAAGATAATGCGGTTTAAAATTCGTATTGAAGATGAATTGAAGTGTGAAACCAGATAAGGATAAAAAATATATTAAAAGCAGATGATATAAAGCCGAGGAGAAAAGGAGTAGCGTTTTTTACTCGGATGGTAAAAGCAGAAATCAAAAATATCAGCTACATGAGGAAATCACTTTGCAACAGCGTCCACAATGATAACGAGCATCGGATTGTGCAAACCACAATCCGAATTGTAAAGTTCTTCGAGAAAGTAATAGAAGACTATCTACCGATATGTTATAATGTCTGTGTTGTCCAACCTACACCCGGCAACGGGAGGGGGTGTTTGCATGGAGTTATTCTTCACATTTCTTGTAACTGTCGCGGCAGGTGTGGTTTGCCACCTCATCAGCAAATGGCTAGACAGGCACGACAAAGGCAACAAATAGCCTAGTGGACGCTTTGCCACTATAAAAAGAAAAGAAGAATCCCTCGACTGTACGCCATTACGGTCGGGGGATTCGTTCTTTGCCTACATGGAATTCTCCACATTTCTTTGCCTATTGGCATTATAGCATATGCAAATTTTAATTGCAAGATACATTTCTTTTTCGCAAGACAAAAATTTGTCCTTATCTGGTATCTATCAATAATGAATGATCAATATACCATTCTTGTGTGTCAAAATCGGCAACTTCAATAATAAGTATTTTTTTTAATATTTGTTTCGTTCTGTTGCTTAATTCGTTTTTGCGAATAAATGCAACTCCAATTTTCCTATTCATCATACATACAATCCCTTTACCATTTTTAAGAAATCTAGCCCACTCTTCGCCTGCACCATAATCCCAATCCAGTCGAATTTTACTATCACTTTTTTGAATAGATTCAAGAAAATGCTGAAATTCTATAAAGCTTTTATACTTATTTTTCTTCTTAGCATCTATAAAAATTTTACATATTTCTCTCATAATCTATTACACTCCTCTTTTATTACACGATTATTGATTTCCTGGACATCCATGAACAAAATTTGTTTTTGTTCTGTATACATTAATATAATCTGTTAGTTCTCCATTTCCAGATACTCCGACCGGTCCATTTTCGACATACACCTTTGCCTTATTGGCAAAGTCTTCCAGATTACCTGTATTGGGCTTCCACAGTTTGAAATAATCTGCATATGCTGCTGCATCTAATACTGCTTTATCTGCATCTACATCAAATAAAAATTGACTCTTCCCGGAAGTACCATTCGTATGTTTAACCATACCCGCTGTATCCAAAATATATTTTCCGTTTGTAAGTTCTCCCCTAGTATTAGTTATTATCCTTGGCGCATGAAACTCTGCACCGCCCATCCCACTTACAATATTTTGCTCATTAGCTGGAATTACGAATGCAAATTTATTTAATCTATACCCAACACCGCCTGTAACAGCACCAATAGCACCGCCCAAAAGCCCGCCTTTTATCGCATCCTCTGTCACAGTATTAGCGTCGTTTCCCGTAAGCGCGGAATACAATCCTACCTCGGTTGCCCCGCCAACCGTTCCTGTAATCGTCGTTGTCGCGACTGCCGCACCAAAGCCTTCCAGCCCCATCGCCCCGGCAGCCGCCGCTGCTGCTCCTCCCGTCAGAAAAACAACCGTTGTTGCCACAAGCCCTGCCAATATAGCCGCTGCTGTTGGATTTGGGGTTACAACCTTCTCTCCTTTTTTTATCCGCTCCGCAGTTTCACATACTTTCCTGGCTGTATTCATCTCTGCCTGGGTATGGTAATACCGGGTCGTTCCACCTACTGTCAGCTTATAAGAAGGCGCCCGGTTATATCTCACATAGTTGTAAGACGTATTTCCTCTGATTCCCCCATTAGACCCTCCGCCAGAACTTCTTCCTGTATACCGGTTTCCGGTACTTGCCCCTGTACGGCTGCCGCTTCCGCTGCTCCCTGAACTTTTCCCTACATACCCGTTGCCTGTACTTGCCCCTGTCTTCCCTTTGCTGCCTGACGAACCCGAATTGTTAAAGTAGCTTTTATAAGCGCTGCCGTTCATGTAGTTATTTAAGCCGGCCTTCGCTTTATTATATATCCCGGATGCGGTCTTCTTTACGGTATTCCATGCTTTGCCCGCGGTAGATTTTACTTTATTCCAGCCCTGTTTAATCTTATTTACAATCCCATGCCCGCTTGGATCCCGGTAATTTACCGGGTCGTTCTCCACATATGGTGCTGTCAAGTAAGGACTAATAAATTTTTATACTTTTTTTAGATTTCTTTATTTTTTCTTTATTGTGATATAAAAACATCTTTTACCCTAATCCTTAATTACTAAGAGCCATCAGAATTATTTTTTCTGACAGCCCCTTTTATTTATTCCTTTGGATATTTTACTGCAATATATTTTTGATTTCTACTATTCGGCTTATCCGGCTGCGTCATCTGCAGCTTTCCTTCCCGGATAAGCGGAAACAGATATTTTCTGGTAAAAAACGTCCTGTTTCTATATCCCATGTATTCACATATTTCTTTTTTACTTCTTTCTATCTGACAAAAATCAAGAATATGTTGTAAAACATCCTGCTCTTTCTCTATACCATTTCCATAGATATTAACTTGGTCAGTGACTTGGTCAGTGACCAAGTTACTTTGAGACGGTCCAACTTTTCCAACAGAAACAGCAGTCAATGGAATCATTGTTTTAAATATATTTCCTTCTATAAATTCTGGCATTCCTCCTGAATATAGCTTTGTATATTTATACGTGTTTCTCATTCCCGATCCAAGTTCATCTGCCAATGATGTCTCACGAAATATCTTAGAAATAGCCGGATTTTTAGAAAATGGCCGAAAACTTGATAATTCAAGCATACCCTGTCCATGCGCCCGATTAGCATTTTCTGTATACATGCATTGCTTTTCAATAACAAACTTTGCAACATAAGCGGATGAATAATCACGATGCGCCAACAGATTAGAAAATATCTCCCGAAGAATCTTATCTCTAACACTAACACTGTTTATACCTTCCAGCACAAAAGGATCACTTAGATGTTTCTTTCCAAATTCCATTAGCCGGTCATAAGTATCAAATAAATTCGTTATAATAACATCCCTGTCATCATAACGATCTACATTTTCCACACGAAAAATCGCATCTGTTTTGTGCTGTGGAAGAGCAGACATTATCGTAATATCTTCCCCAAATAAAAGTATCGCTGCAAGAGTAATTCCTTCCCTCTGCTTTTCATCATCTTTTAAAATCAGACCTGCACTCCGAAGAAGTTCTTCATCTCCCATAGTCAGCCATGGATGATTCATATTTCGAATACGGCTCATTTTTCTCGCCCGATCAATCAGATCAGCACGAAGATCGGATAACCCAAATCCTGTAATCTTATTCACATAATAACTGTCTTGCTTTCTGGCATATAAACGATAAACTGCATCCGAATTGTTTGTAATATCTAAATCAGCTTCATGACTGCGATCAAAAATTTTCCCATTATGTCTACAGACCTGCGTGCCTGCTGGCACATATATATGCAAAATAATATGTTCTTCTACCTGTATTTCTTCTGGAGTTAAATACATAGGCGGATATATTTTATTAGAATTATTGACTGCAGTAATAAAATCTTTTTTCATCTGATCCACTGCTTCCGGGGTAACTCCTACAATTACTCCATTATCCTTTATCCCAAGAAAAATATGTCCACCATCCCGATTAGAAAACGAACAAACCGTATCATAAACATCTCTTGTAATTTCATTTGTAGATTTTTTAAATTCCACAGTGACACTTTCACCATTTTTGATTAATTCTAAAATTTCAGCTTCTGTCATATGACTATCACCTCCATCCAAATCTACATTAATATCTTTATAATAAGCTTATGCAATAGTCTATCCCTGCCTTTTCCTCTCTTCTAAGCATCTCTATATTACTTCCATTACACTTTAGAATTTGACTCCACAATTAAAAATACATTTTTCTTAGCACTATTATTTATATATCTTTCTCTGATTATAACAGACTTTTTCTATATTTCACACTCCAAAATTATTGTTCTTTTCAATAAATCAACTATTTCTTTATACTGGTCTACTCTTCCGCACGCACAGCGCCCCATACCCTACTTGTGGGTTAGGATACTCCGTAAATCCCGGCAGTTCCCTCGCCCCACGCCTCAGATAAGCCTTCACCTTCTCCCCATACGTATACGGGTTCCTCGCCAGCGGGCCCTCCTCGTCCCCAGGCCCCAACTGTTTTTCCATTTTTATCCGTAAGTTCCCGTGAATATATTACTTTTATTATATATTTTTTATACTTCCTATTTTTAATTAAATGTATTATCTTTGGTTTTAACAATACGTACGCCTCCTTTAATCATAATCTCTATTTTCTCTAATGTAATATCGCTTTTCCGAAAACTCTATATCCGATAACATTATATTTTCATTTCTTAATAGTATATTTATACCTGCCTTCTTTTCCTCTATCTTTTCATCTTGGAAACATAAGTGATATATTCCAACTCTTTTCTTACTGGATAATATCTGCTTTTATTCCTGATAAAAGCAGATTGATATCACAAATAAATTATTTAGTTCTAATAACGTAAATATTTTTTCTCCGTTTTTAATTTCTCAAAAAAATATACACACGCATCATGTTCACTATCAAATCTATGATAATCATTTTCTCCTCCTCTTTCATCAATATAAAAAGTTTCCCAATACGTATGAACTTCTTGAAGAATATACATATCAGATGATATATCTCCATTTATAGAATAACGTCTTTTGGGAATATTTAATTCTTCTATATTTTTTTCAGCTCTTTTATGTTCATTATTATCAGTTTCCTCCCTATATTGTCAAGTGATTTTCCTTAAAAAATCAAGGAATTTATAGTTAC
>OFHA01000827.1_pt1 | contig 24743 bp, 25 predicted proteins | sample 1521891 | NCBI WGS metagenome assembly OFHA01 (sample SAMEA3504089, study PRJEB24116) | mouse gut metagenome | biome: mouse gut; feature: mouse-associated habitat; material: faeces | place: Denmark | collected 2011
CATCCATATATTTAGCAATGGGAATCCGCTTTGGACACACCTTGCAGTAAGAGCACCCTGTACACAGATTATTCAGCGCCACGCCTTTTCCCTCGTATTTCTTCACAATTTCACAGGTAGGCATCTCCTCAAGGTTCTCAACAGCCTTCACTGCGTCGTCAACATGCTCTTTCTTGGTACAGCCTGCCAGGGTCACCGTAATCTCCTTATGGGAGGCCACGAATCTTAGGGCCGCCTGAGGTACGGTCAAATCCGTCCCTTCCGTCAGATAGGAAAATGCATCAGGATTCTCTGGAATCATGCCCCCGCCCAGAGGATTCATGACCACCACGCCCATTCCGTTCTGATAAGCCGCCTCAATCCCGCTCTGGCGGAAACGGTGATTCAGCGCATTGTACCCAATCAGCATACCGCGAAATTTTCCCGTTTCAACCACTGTCTCAATCTCATCTCCCTGCATATGGGAAGAAAAAACGATATTGCGGATTAGCCCTTCCCGCTTCGCATCCTCAAAAAAGCCGTAGAGAGCATCCATATGCTGCTCCCAGGACTTAAGGCTCAACATACACCACATATGATAAAAATCAATATAATCCGTCTTAAGCCTGCGCAGTTCTTCCTGAAATGTTTTTTCCACGCTGTCTATTGATTTTATCAGATAATGCGGCAGTTTCGTCGCAAGATATACCTGTGTTCTACAGTTGTTTTGGCTTAAGATTTCCCCTACCGCCGCTTCGCTTCCCGGATATATATACGCCGTATCCAGATAATTTACGCCGCAGGAAATCGCATACATCAATTCCTGTTCCGCTTTTTTAAGGTCTATTCCCCCTCCTTTTCTCGTAAAACGCATACAGCCATAGCCCAGAACAGAAATGTCATTTCCTTTTCGGTCTTTGCGGTACTGCATATTCTCCCGCCTTTCTTATTTTATTTTTTCAAGCTCCTTAAGCCAGACAGCCGCAGAAGCGTCTGAGGGCATCCGCAAATCCCCCCGCGGCGACACGGCAACCGTCCCGACTTTCGGCCCGTCCGGCAGGCAGGAACGTTTAAACTGCTGTGAGAAGAACCTGCGGTAAAAATTACGAAGCCAGTGTAAAATCACATCTTCTTCATATATCCCATAAAACGCCAGCTTTGCCAGACGGTATATTTTTTTTGGGGGAAACCCAAACCGCAGCATATAATATAAGAAGAAATCGTGCAATTCATAAGGCCCGACTAAATCTTCCGTTTTCTGGGAAATTTCCCCTTCCTCCGGCGGCAAAAGTTCCGGGCTGACCGGAGTGTCCAACACGTCAAGCAACGCTTCTTTTAGCCCGATGTCCTTACAAATATCCGCAGAATAACGCACGAGATGACGGACAAGCGTCTTTGGCACAGATGCGTTTACGGCATACATCGACATATGATCCCCGTTATACGTCGCCCACCCTAACGCAAGCTCAGATAAGTCTCCCGTCCCAATTACCATTCCGCCTTCTTTATTTGCTATATCCATTAAAATCTGCGTCCGTTCCCTCGCCTGCGCATTTTCATAGGTCACATCATGCTTTGACATATCCTGCCCAATGTCCCCGAAATGTACCTCAACCGCTTTTTTAATGGAAACTTCCTGAAATGACGCCCCAAGGCTTTTTATCATTTTAACTGCATTTGTATAGGTGCGGTCCGTCGTCCCAAATCCCGGCATTGTAACCGCCCGTATGCCAGAGCGTGGAAGCAAAAGGCTGTCAAACGCCCGTACCGTCACAAGCAGGGCAAGCGTGGAATCCAGACCACCGGAAATTCCCACTGCCGCGCATTGGCAGCCTGTATGCAAAAGACGTTTCCTAAGTCCCATTGCCTGAATCGAAAGAATTTCCTCACACCGTTTGTCCCGCTCCTCTTTTCCATGGGGAATAAACGGAGAAGGGTCTATCTTCCTAGTCAGCGCCGTATGTTCTCTTTTCAATGAAAACGGAACTATCTCATCTTCGTTTGCCGCATCTATGGGTTCAAATGTCGTATTCCGCCTGCGTTCCGCGTTCAGTTTCTGCAAATCGATCTCCGAATAAACCACGCCGTTTTCATACTTTGCTGACTCCGCCAACAACACGCCGTTTTCCGCAATCAAGCTATGCCCCGCATAGACTACGTCCTGCGTGGATTCCCCGATCCCTGCGCCTGCATAAACATACCCGCAAAGCAGCCTTGCCGACTGGCCGCAGACTAAAGCTCTCCTATAGTCCTCTTTCCCAACCGCTTCATCGCTTGCCGACAAATTGACGATTAACGTCGCCCCGAAAAGCGCCTGCCGAATGCTTGGCGGGTTTGGCGCCCACAAATCTTCACAAATTTCCACTCCGATGACAAATTCCTTCATCGTGTCACAGGCAAACAATAAATGTTTCCCCATCGGGACTTCCTCATCTCCTAATTCAATGAAAACTGTCTCCTCCATGCCTTTTGTAAAATAGCGCGCTTCATAAAATTCGTTGTAATTCGGCAGGAATGTCTTCGGGACAATCCCAAGAATCTCTCCGTTATGCAGAGCGGCGGCGGCATTATATAATTTCCCTTTCACACAAAGCGGAAGGCCCACAAAGACAATCGCGTCGATTCCCTCCGTACATTTGGCAATTTTTTTCAAACCCTTTACCGCTTTATTTAATAAAATATCCTGTAAAAACAAATCCCCGCAGGAATATCCCGTAATGCAAAGCTCCGGAAACGCCATTGCTTTTGCGCCGGCTTGGCTGCATTCTATGATTTTTTCACAAATACGCTCTGTATTATAATTGACGTCCGCCACACGCAAATCCGGCGTAATCGCGGCAACTTTTATATATCCGTCTTTCAATTTCGAATCTCCTTTAACTCATCTGCGCTGAATGTATAGTCTGTATTGCAAAAATGGCATTTCACTTCAATTCCCTGCCCTTCCGCGATCATCTCGTCCAACTCTTTTTTGCCAAGCGTCGCAAGGGATTTTGAAATCCTCTCTTTTGAACAGCCGCACCAAAACTTTGCCGGAATTGTCTCCGTCACTTCAAACGGAATCTCACCTAATACTTCTTTTAACAATAGCTCCGGCGTATCGCCCTTTTCCAAAAGCGCGGTAATGCTTGTCAGTTGTGAAATCCTGTCTTCCAAACGGCTGATCGTTTCTTCGTCTGTAAAGGGCAGAAGCTGTAAAATAAAACCGCCGGAACGTTTGACCGTATTTTCTTTGCTCATTAAAACGCCAAGCCCGACGGAAGACGGAATCTGTTCCGACGAAGCAAAATAATACGTCAAATCCTCCGCTATTTCCCCTGTTTTTAACTCAATCTGCCCCACATACGGCTCTTTCATGCCAATATCTTTTATCACCGACATCACGCCAAGCCCCAGCGCCCTGCCCACGTCTAATTTCCCATTCGCATTTGGCGGAAGGATTACGTCCGGAACGCTTGGATACCCTTTGACATTTCCTTTTGCATCTGCCGTTACCGTCAATCCTTTTGCCGGGCCGCTGCATTGGATTTGTATCGTCAAAAGGTCTTTTTCCCCTTTCATCATTACGCCCATCATTGCCGCGCCAGATAACAGCCTTCCTAACGCCGCCGTCATCACCGGACTTGCGCCATGATGTTTGCGCGCTGTTTCCACAAGATTCGCGGAAGTAATGGCAAACGCCCGTATCTGCCCATTTGCCGCCGTCGCCCTTACAATATAATCTTCCATATTATTTTTCTCCCTTCTTGCCGCGTTCCCTAACCACTGCCAGAATCCGCTCACTCTGTACCTTGCTTTGTATATTGAAAGGCTGATTTGTATATGCCTCATAACAGCCAATCCATTCTAATCCGGCCCGTTCTGCCAGCTCTTTAATTTTATCCGGCGCATATCCACGCTGAAAATGCGTTTCCTCAAATTTTTGGTATCTGCCATCTGCTTCCCGTATAAAAAACGTCATATCATATTGATTGATCTGCGTTTCTTCATCAAAATAGTTTTCCCAGATAAAACTCCCTTCTTCCCTATTCTCACAAATTGTCTGCTCGCCCAGAATTTCCCTGTACTTATATAGGGTGTTCATATCAAACAAAAAAATACCACCCGGATCTAAATAATTATTCACCAGTGAAAACACAGCCAAAAGCTCATCTTCCTCTAACATATAATTCATTGAATCACAAACGCTTATAACTGCCCGCACTGTGCCATAGAGTTCAAACTCCCGCATATCCTGATGTAAATACAAAATGCCCGCATCTTCCTGATGTTCCATGGCAATCCCAAGCATCTCCTCTGAAGAATCCACCCCTATCATATCATACCCCGCCTGCCGCAGAAGACGGGTCATTTTCCCTGTGCCGCATCCCAAGTCCAAAATCAGCCCATCTAAAATCCCATATTGTTTCAATATGCTTCGAATAGACATACACCATTCTTCATAAGGCGTCTCGTCCATAAATAAATCATATACCCTTGCAAAACCGCCATATGCTTTTAGATCTGCTTCTGTTTTCATTTCGGCTTTTATTTCCGTATCTGTTTTCATTCTTGAATCTTCTACCATTCCTTTTCCTGTTTTTCTTTCTCTTTTTCCCGTCTTGCTTCTATTTCATTTCCAATCCTGTTTCTTCCATCTGTACCATTATACGCGTTTTCCTTAAAACCCTCAATCCCAACTTATACAAAATCCACATTTCCTTTGCCTTGTCATACAGACAAAATCTTTTTCAATCTTAACAAGCCCCATTCTTCCCGATAAAGAAACACGCATCTGCTGCTTGAATATTTCCTTTCCTTCCTATATACTAAACATACATTTTATTCTACAGTTTTCGACAGGAGATGCCTTTTCATGCAAGAACAATTCAACCGCCATATATCCAAAAACATTCAGAATTTTTACCGGAAACGGCTGATCTGCCCTATCCTTTATCTTTTATTTACGCTGGCTCTGTTTCAGATTTTTCCGGTTTTATCTGTCATCTCGCCCGCAAAACTCACCCATATTTCCAATATGGAACAACAAAGCCAAAAAAATCAGGTTTATGTATCCGCCACGTTAAGCCATTTAAAATTTACCGGATACACCAAAAGCCGTTTTCACCGCGTGATCGGATATTATTACTACATGGAAAACAAGGAAAAACGGGAATGCAGTATCATTCTTTTAACTCCAAACGCCTGCGAACAGGGACTGCCGGAAATTGAAACGCTTACCGTTTATGGCAAAATTCTATCTGTGGATGCAAGCTTTACTTCCCTATTAGAGCATCTTTCCGACGACCTGAACTGGACAGATTCCGGCATTCAATCGAAAGTAACGCCTTATTATCTGAGCGAGCCGGACTTTTGTTATGGTTTCGGCATATTTTTATTTCTGCTTCTTGCAGGAAGCGCCCTATACGCCGGACTTCAAATTCTGTTTTTCCTCTCTTTTATCCTCCGGCCGGATTTTTCGCCGCCCTGCCGGAAACTCGGGCATTTCGGAAAACCCAAAGAACTGCTTGCGCAGGCGGAAAAGGAACTTGCCACACTGCCTCAGCTTGCGACGGAAGATATGTTTATCACAGAACGCTTTTTTATTGAAACCTCTAAATATGGGATTGCGATTGTGCCAATCGAAGAAATCATCTGGATTTACAAACATTCTACGCTCCATAAATTGTTCTGGCGCCATTTTAATATTTCTTACACGTTAAATATTACCGCTAATAAACATGTCTATATTCATTGTCCGAAGAATATCAAATCCGATATTGACGGCATTATAGATTATCTGTCAGAAGCGAACCATGCGATTTTAGTCGGTTTCAGTGAAGAAAACAGGCAGAAAATCCATGCAATGCAAAAAAGCTGGCATTTCCGCAAAAAAAGAGCTGCAAAATAAAAGCAGCTCTTTTGATTAATTTAAAACAGTTCTTTGATCTTTTCCCAAATCGCAGACAAAAGTTCCTTGATTTTACCCCAAAAACCGCCTTCGGCAGTGGATATTTTATCATATATCGACTGCGCCGCATTTAAAAGGCCGTCAACGTCCAAATCAAGCTCACTGATTTTTTTCATCAGTTTGACAACTTCATTCACTTCTTCTTCCGTCAATGTAATGCCAAATTTATCACAGCCTTTTGCGATTACTTCGCGGATTTCTGATTCGTCAGACAAATCATGCTCCACAACTGCCTGTTTCACATAGGCAATCATGCCTTCCACTTCATCGGAATCCGCCCCGCCCGCTTCTAACTGGCCGGTCATTACAAGCTCATGTAACGCCGCATCGATATTTTCTTCGTCAATTTCATCGCCTGTCATTTGCTTATAAGCTTTAAATATGCCTACTAAAGCGGCTGTCCCCGATATTGGAAACGGCGCCGCCACTATAATGTCTGCATTCTGGATTCCTGCGGTCGCCAAAGCATTTTTATACATGCCTACCGTACAATAAGTGATATTATTCGTGGAAATATTGATCCCGCTTCCACTTCCACGCTCTACAATTACGATAGACGAAAGCGATTTCGTCCCGATTTTGCTTTTATCAATATAAGAATCCAAATACTGGTGTTCTTCTGAATTATTGATGTACGTCACATCATAATCCGCCAGTTTATTCTGATCAATTCCCATAATTGCAAGCACTGTCGCCTGCTGCTGCGCGCTCAGATCCGAACCAAGGGCTAAGTACGGCTTATCATTCTTTTTGATTTCTACATTATCGTCATTTTTATCCTGCTCTACCGTAATCTTTCCGGAAATGTCCTCATTCCCATCTACGCTGATTGAACCGGATACATCGCCGGATTTGTCGTCAGACGCATTATTTCCACCAGTTTCCGTCGATGGCGTTTCAGGCGGCGTCTGAGCCGGATCGTTTGGCTGTTCCTGAGACGGAATCTGGCCGCCCGAACTGTCTCCCCCGTTTGCATTTTCCTGATCCTTTGAAGGCTCTCCTCCATTCGGCAATTCCGTTTGTCCATCTGACGGACGGTTGCCTGCAGAACTGTCCGGATTTGTATCTGGGGCTTTGTCCGGGCTTGCATCCTCGTCCGGCGCGCTGTCGTTTGCTGACGGAGCTGTCACGGGAACGGAATCAGACGGCTGCTCTGGGACGCTTGCCGATGCCGTTACCACAGAACCACATAGAATCGTCAATGTTACACATATACTTATCAAACGCATTATTTTCTTTTTCATTGATAAATTTCCTCCTCTCACTGACGCAATCATTTTTACACAAAATTTAAGGTTTGTCAAAGAAAACAGGAAAACTTAATACTTATTTAAGATTGCCGGTTGAATCTTCTTTACTTTTGAAGTTTCTTCTCCACAACAATCACAAATAATGTTCTCCGCTATATATTTCTATATAATGCCTAATGAATCACTTTTTCAACTGCAAATGGTTTCCCGCAATTTGGGCAAAATTTAAGTTTTCCTCCAATTCTTTCCCACAATGCTTGCAGAGTATTTTTTCTTTATAAAAATCCACTACTTCTAAACTATATTCCTTTTCAGTTGCAAAATACTCTACATTCCCTTCTGTAAAAATCCCACATTCCACATATTTATAAGCAAGCATCTCATTTCCGTCATCAAGTAATACACCACACCCCGGACATTCCGCCATACTTCCTAATAGCAACAATCCGGTTTTCGTATTTCGTCATGCCTTGCCAAAAGATAAATAATACACGTCCATACACCCCCACATTATCCATGCTTGTTTTATGCAAATTAAAAAGGCGCAAAGCCTTTAAAATTCTATAAAATTTGGTGTAAAGCCTTTATTCAGTTATCAAGTATTTTGATAAAGTCCTCTAAACCCTTGCTGTTCCTTGCTATTTCCCCACAATCCCCGCCGTACTGATAAAATCATACGGGGTCTGCTGGTAGACGTAATAATTCAGCCAGTTCGAATACAATGCGTTTCCATGCGAGCGCCACTGTAAATTGGGACGCATATCAGGGCAGTCGTTCGGATAATAATTCCGCGGCAGCGCAATGTTTAACCCTTTTTTCTGATCCCGCTTATATTCTTTATCCAATGTATATCTGTCATATTCCGGATGCCCCATCAGAAAAACTTTCCGCCCCTCGTCTGCAATCGCAAGAAATACGCCGGCTTCTTCGGATTCCGCCAAAATTGTCAATTCCCTGACTGCCTTAATGTCTTCTGCGCGGTTTTTGGTATTCCTTGAATGGGGCGCCATAAAATAATCGTCAAATCCACGCACTAGGGGAACTTTCCGATTCATAACGCGGTGCTCATAAATTCCAAAAAGTTTTTGTTCTAATTTATATTTCGGGATGCCGTAATGATAGAATAAGCCCGCCTGCGCCCCCCAGCAGACATGCAAAGTCGATGTCACATTCGTCTTTGTCCAATCCATAATCCCACATAATTCCTGCCAGTAGTCCACTTCCTCAAATTCCATCATTTCCACTGGCGCGCCCGTTATAATCAAGCCGTCAAAACACTGCTCTTTTACACAGGAAAATGTCTGGTAAAATTTATTCAGATGGCTTTTCGAGGTATGTTTTGACTCATGGCTTGTCACCGTCAGGAATGTAATATCCACCTGTAGAGGCGTATTAGACAGCGATCTTAAAATCTGCAGTTCCGTGTCCTCTTTTAAAGGCATAAGGTTTAAAATCGCTATGCGGATTGGCCGGATATCCTGATGCATCGCCCGGTTTTCATCCATTACAAAAATATTTTCTTTTTCTAAAATTTCTTTTGCCGGTAAATCGCTTTGTGTGCGAATTGGCATATAAACCGCCTCTTTTCTTTTTGTTTACTTTCCGCCTGTCATTTCAAGGAGCATTGCTTCTGAAATTACCGGAATGCCAAGGCTTTCCGCTTTCGTCTGCTTGCTTCCCGCTTTTTCTCCTGCCAAAAGATAGGAAGTCTTTTTGGAAACGGAATTTGTCACTTTCCCGCCGAATTTTTCAATTAATGCCGCCGCTTCCCTTCTGTCTAAATTAGGGAGCGTCCCTGTAATGACAAATGTCTTTCCTGATAATCTGCCGTCCCCGCCGTCCATGCCATCTTCCATATAGCATTCCATATTTACGCCCGCCGCTTTGAACCGTTCCATTAATTCCTGATTTTCTTTTTTTGCAAAAAAACGCAGAATGGATTCTGCCGACACGCCGCCAATATCCTCCACTTCCTGCAATTCTTCTGAGGTTGCGCGAATTAAGCTGTCAAATGTCCGAAACTTCCGCATAATTGCTTTTGCGGCCGCTTTTCCTACATTTGGTATCCCAAGGCCCGTCAAAAGCTTATAGGCATCGTTTTCTTTGGATTTTTCAATGACTGACAATAACTTATCTGTATTTTTCTCTTTTCCGATTAACCCTTCCTCAATTAAGGCATCGCGGCTTTCTTTGAGCGAATAAATATCCGCCGCGCTTTTTATATACCCCTTTTTTATTAGTTCCGTGATATAGACCGCTCCAAAGCCTTTCATGTCCATTGCATCCCTGCCGACAAAATTAATAATCTGCCGTTCAAGCTGCGCAGGACAGCTTTCATTGATGCACTTCATATCTGCCGTATCCTTGTCCCGGACTAATTTTTCCCCACATACCGGACATGCATCGGGAATCTGAAACTTCACCCAGCCTGCCGGACGTTTCTCTTTTTTTACTTCTTTTATTTTTGGGATAATTTCGCCGGATTTATAGACCACAACCGTATCTAAAACCCCAATGTCCAGTTCGTCCATAAAATCCTGATTGTGGAGCGTCGCCCTTGAAACTGACGTTCCGCACAAACGCACCGGATCAAACACAGCCGTCGGCGTAATCCGCCCAGTGCGTCCAACAGAAAGCTCAATTTCCCTTAATACCGTCTCTTTTTCCTCCGGCGGGTATTTATAGGCAGCCGCCCAGCGCGGGACTTTTGAGGTCGCCCCTAACTGTTCCCTGTCCCGATAGCTGTTGACTTTGACAACGGCTCCATCTATATCGTAAGGGAGCTTCCCCCTGTTTTCCCCGATTGCCTCAATCGCCTTCCAGACTTCTTCTCCGGTTTTACAAAGCCGGTAGTCATCTATAACCGGAATCCCCTGATTTTTTAGAAATTCATACCCTTGCGTATGCGTCTCAAACACAATGCCGTCCACCTGCTGGATATTAAATACAAACATAGAGAGTTTCCTCTCTTTTGTCACGGAAGGATCTAACTGCCTTAACGTCCCCGCCGCGCAGTTTCTTGGGTTTGCAAACGCTTTTTTTCCCAACAGCTCCTGAAGTTCGTTTACTGCGTCAAAGTCTTCATTTTTCATATAGACTTCTCCACGGATTTCTAAATATTTTGGCTTATCCCTAAGAGTCTGCTTCACGTCCTCAATTACTCTGGCATTTTCCGTCACATCTTCCCCGAATGTAACGCCGTCGCCGCGTGTCTCCGCAAGTTTTAATTTCCCGTATTCATAACGAAGCGATAGGGAAAGCCCGTCAATTTTATATTCCACGACAAATTCCGGATCTTCAAGCTGTTTTTGCATATCTTCTACAAACTCTAAAATTTCTTCTTTGGAAAACATATCCTGGAGGCTTAACATCGGCACGTTATGCCGGACTAAAACGCCAGCCTGCCGTTTCGCAGTTCCCCCTACTTTCTTTGTCGGGGAATTGGCGTCCTCATATTCTGGATGCTCCTTCTCTAACTGTTTTAACTTTTGCATCAGCATATCATATTCATAATCGGACACTTCCGGATTATCCTCATTGTAATACCGGTTATTGTGGTATTCAATTTTCTCCCGCAGTTGTTCTATGTTTTCTTTTATGCCCATTGTTCTTGCTCCTTTTTGTCATTTAGAACTTCGGAAGGCTGCTGGAATCTGCAATTAATTCCAAAAGCTTCCGGTATTCCCTGCCTTCCACGGGACGGTAAGCCCCCAAGGCTAAATCCCCCAGCTCAATATTCATAATCCGCGTACGTTCCAACGCTTCCACGCGGTAATTAAAATACTCACACATTCTGCGGATTTGGCGGTTAAATCCCTGCGTTAAAATAATTCTAAATTTACGTTTGCCAATCTGCTCTACAAAACATCTGCGCGTCATCACGCCAAGTTCCGCCAATGGCACGCCGCCTGCGATTCCACGCAAAAAAGGCTCTGTCAACGGCTTATTGACAGTCACTAAATATTCCCGCTCGTGCATATTCCCCGCGCGCATGATTTTGTTGACAATTTCCCCTTGGTTCGTCATTAAAATCAAACCGGAAGAATCTTTATCCAATCTGCCAACCGGATAAATCCGTTTTGGATAGCGGAAAAAATCCACGATATTATCTTTTTCACGTTTTTCCGCCGTACAGACAATCCCGACTGGCTTATGCGCCGCAATCAGGATTTTTTCTTCTTCTTTTTTCACAGGCTGTCCTAAAAAACACACTTCCTGTCCCTCTAAGACGCGGCTTCCAATTTCCGCTCTCCTGCCGTCTATCGTTACGTTTCCATTTTGAATCTGCCGGTCCGCTTCCCGCCTTGAACAAACTCCGGCTTCACTTAAAAATTTATTGATCCGTTTCCCTGTTTCCATTTTTTCATCCTTATAAAATACGGAGACTTAAAAAGTCTCCGTAAAATCTGTATTTGATACGAACTGTTACTGTAGCAGAGCCGTTTTTATAAACCCTGTTTTTTCTCCATAGCTTACTTTTGTCCAGCCCTCTGCATAACTCATAATGACAGTTATTTTTTCTCCTGCAAATACCGTTGCTATCTTCTCCGAATCCTCACCCATGCTCTTTCGGAGAATAACGCTTTCCTTTGCCGTAATCACGGAGCCTTCCGCTAAGCTTTTCGCCGGAGCCTCCTGCTGCGCATCTGCATCCGCATTCTCTGGCGGAGCCTGCGGAACTTCTAATGACAGAAACTCAGACTTTACATATCCCTGCTGACCCCCGTTATAATCCACCCTGCTCCAGCCGTCTTTTTCTTCTAAACGCGTCGTCTGAGAGCCAAATTCCAGTTTTCCAATGATTTCAGACGTTTCATTCGCCTCAGCCCTGACATTGACTTTATCCGTTGCATAGACAACAACCGCAGATGCAAGCTCTGCCGCCTTTTTTTCTTCTTCTTCTTTTTTCTTCGCTTCTTCTTCCGCCGCTTTTTTAGCCGCTTCCTCGGCCGCTAATTTTTCTTCTTCCGCTTTCTTAGCCGCCTCTGCCTGTCCATACGCCCACAGCGTAATCGAATCCGGAAGCTTCGTCTCTACGATATTTTTTAAATTTTCATCTGCCGCAAACGCTTCTTCATATTTTTGCTGCACTTCTGTCTGAAGCTTTACAACGTCCGGCTGCTGGCTAAACTCTGACAGCAGAGCCGCTATGTCCGCATCCACGTCATATTCTTCCATCTCAGAATTGAACATGCCGTATAAATTATTGATATAGTAAGCGCCGTCTTTTTTCTCTATATAAAATGTCTCTAAGCCGGGAGCCACCGTATCGGCTTCTTTAAATTTAATTTCCATATAAGCGGAAACAATAAAGGAATCTTCCGAAATCCCTTTTTTGGTGTAGCAGGCAATATTGCGGTATTCTTCCACATATTGGCTAAATTCAGCAATATAGCTTTTCTCCGCTTCGGAAATCGGATCTGCAAGAGTCGCTAACTTGTCCGTGTTCCCTTTTGCAAACGCTTTATAATATTTCCCAATTAATTCATTGATTTCCGGATAAGCATCCTTTTGGTATTCCTCCACAGTTTCGGTCGATTCTAACACCGCCTGCGTTTCCTGTGTCTCTGTCTCCTTCTTCCCATCGGCGCCGTCCGTGTTTCCCGTATACTTTACAAGGACGAAAATTAAAATTATAAATAGCGCCGCTGAAGTGATATGATAAAAATGCTTTTTGCAAAATTCCATAATCCCAGTTGGATTTCCATTGTTATCAGTATTCATATTTGAATTATTTTTATTACTATCATTTGTCTGAGAGCCCATTCTAAATTCCTCCTAATTAATTCTAATCCCAATCCCGTAACAGGAGCGATTTTCTTCCTATGATATGTCCGTTTTTTAGAATAGCAAACCATACTTTAAAAGTCAACCCATTCTTAAAAATTAATCGAAATCAATTCTTTACAAGAAAAATAAAAACATTTATTGACATTTCTTCCACTATGTATTATGATAAACACGATTTGCAACCGTAGTCTAACGGATAGAACACAGGACTCCGACTCCTGCGATGTGGGTTCGATTCCCGCCGGTTGCATTTTTATTATGTGTAAAAGGAGTGAAAAGTATGAGTTTTTCCTATTTAAAGCAGCTTCCAAGCCCGGATGCGATCAAAGAACAGTACCCGCTCCCAAAAGAGCTGGCCGATTTAAAATCGAAACGGGATCAGATGATTTCTGACGTTATCACCGGAAAAGACGACCGATTTTTAGTGATTATCGGCCCATGTTCCGCGGACAACGAAGAAGCCGTCTGTGATTATGTCAGCCGTCTTGCCCCTGTTGCGGAAAAGGTAAAAGACCGGCTGATTTTGATTCCCAGAATTTACACCAATAAACCGCGCACGACCGGAGAAGGATATAAGGGAATCGCTTCACAGCCTGACCCTGAGAAAAAACCGGATATGCTTGCCGGACTAATCGCCATGCGCAACATGCACATCCGCGCCATTAAAGAAAGCGGCCTGACATGCGCAGATGAAATGCTTTATCCGGAAAACTGGGGCTATGTGGAAGATTTACTCTCTTATGTCGCTATCGGCGCCCGTTCCGTGGAAGACCAGCATCACCGCCTGACTGTCAGCGGTTTTGACGTGGCTTCCGGTATGAAAAACCCGACCAGCGGTGATTTTACCGTTATGTTAAATTCCGTCTATGCCGCGCAGCATCCGCATCACTTTGTTTATGGCGGATATGAAGTGGAAACGACCGGAAACCCGCTGACGCACGTAGTACTACGCGGGGCTGTTTCCAAACATGGGAACAATGTCCAGAACTATCATTATGAAGATATTATGCGGCTGATTGACCGCTATCAAAAGATAGATTTGGTAAATCCCGCCGCCATTATCGATGCAAACCATTCCAACTCTGGAAAGAAATACGAAGAACAAGTGCGTATCGTAAAAGAAGTCATGCACAACCGCAGGATTTCCCCTGAAATCCATAAAATGATTAAAGGCGTGATGATTGAAAGCTATATTGAACCCGGCGCCCAGAAAGTTGGCGAACATATCTATGGAAAATCCATTACGGACCCATGTTTAGGCTGGGAAGCTTCCGAACAGTTAATCTATGACATAGCAGAAAAAAATATCTAATGAAATGCCAAACCGGAAAGGAGCTGTCTGCCTTTCCGGTTTTTTAACCGACTATACGAATTATATTCTGCAAAAAAAATGGGTTGACGTAACTTTCCAGAAAAAGCCCAGAGAAAAGCAGGATTCCGGCAAGCATCAAAGATACGGCAAGCTTGATATGCTTTTTATTTTTCTGTTCGCCATATGCCGCCGTCCTGCCAGCCCCTTTGTAATACCTCACTTCATAATACCAGAGAATCAGAGCCGGGACATAAAACAGCCATTGCGGAAAAAAGAACCCTAAAAGGAGCAAAACCCCCTTAATCCCATAATTCATAATGGCTATTACGGATAAAAACCCGACGGAAAACCCAAGATAGCCGATATATCCATCTACGATGAATGTCCCAAAAATCCCAATGCTTAACAACAGCAAAACCAAAAACTTTGGCGCCCGCTCATAAAACAAAAATGGAAACAATTCCTGTCCCTGTATATCCGCATACATATACCGGTTCATAAAATATTCATTCATTGCCCCCAGTTCTTTTCCGGCAACAACCCCTAATATATTTGCGCAAATCACGCCGCCTAAAAAAACGAAAACAAACAGAAAAGTGCTTTTCTTCACTTAGTACACGTCCCAAATTATTGTTACCTTAACTTATGCGCGCCTAAGTGTCATTATTCCTGTTTTCTCTTATTCGCATACGCCATGACAGCGGCAACCGTTTTCGCATCCTGAATTTCTCCGGCATATATTTTCTCACATAAATCTTCGAGCCTGTAACCTTCTAAATCAATAAATTCATCTTCATCTAAATGCTGTTCCCCTTTCGTCAACTCCGTCGCTAAATAGACGTCTATCAGCTCGTCGCAAAAAGCAACCGTTGATTTTAAGGAGAGTAATTTTTCGATTTTCCCACAGGAATAGCCGGTTTCTTCTTTTAATTCCCGCTTTGCGCAGACTGCCGTGTCTTCCGTTACACTGTCTCTCGCTCCGGCTGGAATTTCCAGCGTAATTCTGTCCAACGCATTGCGGTACTGCCTTACCATAAGTATCCGTCCATCCGGCAGTACCGGCAGAATCGCCGCCGCCCCTTTCGGATGTTCGATAAAATCCCATTTCACAACTTTCCCATTTGGCATTTCAATCGAATCTTCATACATATTTACGATTGCGCCACTATGCGCCAATTCCCTTTTTAATCTTTTTAATTTCTGTACCATAATATCCTCCTTCCAATCCCATACAATTTCTAAACTCTATTGCCTAAATGATAAAAAATGGGAAGCGATTGAAAAAAATCTTCAACACTTCCCTATTTTTCGAAATTTAAAAAAACTTATTTTGCATAATCCACTACACGGGACTCACGAATCAAATTAATTTTAATCTGTCCCGGATATTCCAATTCAGATTCTATCTGTTTGGAAATATTACGTGCCAATAATACCATATCAGCATCACTAATCTGTTCAGGAACTACCATTACCCGAACCTCTCTGCCCGCCTGAATGGCAAAAGATTTTTCTACCCCTTTAAAACTATCTGTTATATCTTCTAACTGCTTTAACCTGTTGGAATATGTCTCTAACGTTTCACGCCTTGCTCCCGGACGCGCCGCGCTGATCGTATCGGCAGCTTGTACCAGACACGCAACCAGACTTTCCGGTTCCACATCGCCGTGATGCGCTTCCACTGCATTGATAACCAATGAAGACTCTTTATATTTCCTACATAATTCAACGCCAATCTGGATATGTGAACCTTCCATTTCGTGATCCACGGATTTTCCAATGTCATGCAGCAGACCTGCGCGTTTTGCAGTCCGAATATCTATACCGAGCTCTCCAGCGAGAAGTCCGGCAATCTGCGCCACTTCAATCGAATGTTTCAACGCATTCTGTCCATAACTGGTCCTAAATTTCATACGCCCAAGCAAACGCGCTAACTCGGGATGGATTCCATGGACGCCTACTTCTAATGTAGCGGCTTCCCCTTCTTCCCGAATCATCGTCTCCACTTCACGCTTTGCTTTTTCCACCATTTCTTCAATTCTAGCTGGGTGAATACGTCCATCCACGATTAATTTCTCTAAAGCAATCCTAGCTATCTCTCTGCGGATAGGGTCAAATCCTGAAAGGATAACGGCTTCCGGCGTGTCATCAATGATTAAATCTACTCCGGTAAGCGTCTCTAAGGTACGGATGTTCCGTCCTTCCCGCCCTATAATGCGTCCTTTCATTTCATCATTTGGAAGCTGGACAACGGAAATTGTAGTCTCGGCGACATGATCTGCCGCGCATTTCTGAATGGCAGACACTACATAATCTCTTGCCCTTTTGCCGGCTTCTTCCTTTGCCTGATGTTCCAGTTCTCTGATCAACTTTGCAGTGTCAAGTTTTACATCTTCTTCAACAGTTTTGATAAGGTATTCTTTTGCCTGTTCGGAGGTAAGACCTGAGATTCTCTCTAATTCCTGTACGCGCTCTTCACTCAGTTTTGCAATTTCTGCTTTCTGCCTGCTTAGTTCTTCTTCCCTTGCAACGAAACCCGCTTCCCGTTTCTCAATAGATTCCATTTTTTTATCAAGATTTTCTTCTTTTTGCACGATGCGTCTTTCATTGCGCTGGATCTCAGCCCTGCGTTCACGGATTTCCCTATCCAAGTCATTTTTACTCTTAATCGTTTCTTCCTTGACTTCCAATAAGGTCTCGCGTTTTTTCGCTTCGGCTGACTTAACTGCTTCATCGATAATTGCTCTGGCTTTATCCTCTGCGCTGCCGATTTTCTGCTCGGCAACTTTCTTGCGGTAGGTCACAGTAACCAGATACGTTATCGGTATCGCTAACGCCAGCGTGACTATCACAGCAATAAACACTGACTGCACAGGAGCACCTCCTTTATTCAATTTTCATTGTACCTATAACAAAAATAACAAAATACAGTTTTATCTGTCATAATTTACAACAGTTAAATTTTAAACTTTATTCACAATTCTGTCAAGTATTTGTTACAAGCCGCTCCAGAAGCTATCTAAGAGCCGACCTAATGTCGGAATAGGAAAACCCCCTGCGCATAAGAAACTGGCGCATCTTCATACGCTCTTTTTGATCGGCGGTTTCATTGCAAAAATGCTTCTTTTCCATTAAAAGACGGATCTGCGCTTTTTCGTCCGCTTCAAATTCTTCCTCTATGCACTGCTCTATGATATCCTTCGGAACGCCGCGCCGCATTAAATCCATCTTGAGACGGTTTCTGCCGCGTTCCTCTTGATGGCACTGGATAAATGTCCTTGCATACCGTTCGTCGTCAAGATAATGATACTGCTCCACATACAATATGGCGTCTTCAATGGCTCCTTTTGGGTATTCGCTCTGCAAAAGCTTTTCCCGAAGCCGGCATTCCGTCCGTTCCTGACGCTCTAATAAGCGCATAGCCCGTTTGATGGCCCGCTTGCCGATGACTTCATGAAGAATATGCTGATAGTCTTCTTCTGACAGCGTTTTGCCTTCTTCTAAAGACAGCCGCTTTGCTTCACCCACATAAAGCCAAAAGCGGATTGTTTCATTGAGGACAATGTCCACACGGCGTTTTTGGGTTTTTTGGCAATCTGTAATTATGTACTGCATAAGGGTTCCTAGACTTTCTTATTTTCTTCCGGCGCCGGTTTCATTTGATTGTCTATGTTTTCCGGCTGTCCTGCTTTGTCTGTTTTTTTGTCAGGGACAGGTTTCTCTGATTTCTGCGGTTTTTGCGGCTCCTCTGGTTTTAGGCCGTCTTTTGCTTTCTCATTTTCCGTTTCTTCCGCTTCTGCCTGCTCAAACTGTTTGCGCGCTTCTTTCTCAATTTCCATGCAGATTTCCTGATGTTCTTTAAGAAACTGTTTGGAATTTTCACGGCCCTGCCCGATTTTATCTCCTTTATAGGCATACCATGCGCCGGATTTATTGACTATATCATATTTTACGGCTAAATCCAAAATATCCCCTTCTCTTGAAATGCCCTGCCCAAACATAATGTCAAATTCCGCTTCCCTAAAAGGAGGGGCAACTTTATTTTTTACAACTTTTACACGGACGCGGTTTCCGACAAAATCGCCAGCCTGTTTTAAAGTCTCGATTTTCCTTACGTCTAAACGCACTGTCGAATAAAATTTTAACGCGCGCCCTCCGGTCGTCGTTTCAGGGTTTCCAAACATAACGCCTACTTTTTCACGGAGCTGGTTGATAAACAAGACGATGCAATTTGATTTGCTGATAATAGAAGTCAGCTTCCGCAATGCCTGTGACATCAGCCTTGCCTGTAAACCGACATGGGCATCGCCCATATCGCCGTCAATCTCTGCTTTCGGGACAAGCGCTGCGACGGAATCGACGATAATAATATCCACTGCTCCGGATCTTACCATTGTCTCTGTAATCTCTAGCGCCTGCTCGCCGCTGTCTGGCTGGGAAATATAGAGATTGTCTATATCTACGCCGATTTTCTTTGCATATACGGGATCTAGGGCATGTTCCGCATCGATAAATCCGGCTATCCCGCCGGACTTTTGCACTTCTGCAACGACATGCAGCGCCACTGTCGTCTTACCGCTTGATTCCGGTCCATACACTTCTATAATGCGGCCCTTTGGCAGTCCGCCAATGCCTAAGGCAAGATCCAAGCTTAAACAGCCTGTCGGAACTGCATCTACATTCATATTTTTCGCAGATTCCCCAAGTTTCATAATGGAACCTTTGCCATATTCCTTCTCAATTTGTAAAATCGCCGCGCTTAACGCTTTTAATTTATCTTCAGGATTTACTTCTCTTTTTACTTCTTTTTTGGATTCTTTCGCCATGGTAATCTCCTTTATACAAACTTATGTTCGCTTCTATGGTTATAATAGTATATTTTCCAGAAAAAGTCAACTATGGATTTTTGAATTTCTAATTGGGATTTTTGTCAAAGAAAAAAAAGACAGCCAGATATCAGCTGTCTTTTAGTATAGATTCTTTTTCTTGTTCTGTCAAGCCGGATCTTTCTCTAACGCATATTTACATAGGAAAAAAACGCCTGCCGCCACAAATACTACGAATACAGATTTTAATAATTTTTTTATCATTGTTTGTCCTCCTTTGCTCTTTTTTATTCTACTGCAATTTTTTAGAAAAACAAAGTCGGATTTCCTTAAAAATTATTTAAATTTAAAAGAAACTATGATTGATAAAATCAATATGTTAAATGATTTTTTCTGCAATCCGCCAAAACAAATCTCCTGCCGTTTCTATCTGACGAAAATTTCCCCTTCCTGTGACGACAATGGGTTGATTGACGCATCATGCAGATCCTTATCGTAGCCAAGAAGCTGCGTAGCGGAAAATTCATATCCATCGCCAAACAATAGCTTTACGCTTACATCGTCTCCAAATCCAAAGGAAGGCAAAAACTTATCGGTTTGTTTCCCCTTATTGCTGACCGTTGCGGCAATCTGCGCATACTGATTCCCTTCCTCATCTGGCCGAAACTCCCCATAGTCTGCCGAAACTGTAGGAACGATCTGCATACTGGCAACGGTAATTTCCCAATCTTTTAACTGTGCGGCTTCCCCGATGTTATAGATTTTTTCCTCCTCCTCAGAAGACGCTGCTTCCGTTGGGTTCGTATCCGTTTCCATTGGCTCTTGCGGCTCCTTTTCCTACCCTTTTAATGTAACTAACTGCCAAACGTCCCACTATTTTGGGCAATAAAAAACCGCCACTGCCATTGAGTTGACCGGAATATCCGGCGTCTTCAACGGCAGGCGGATTTACTGACAGCTTAATTTTTATTACTGAGCGGCAGAGACTAATTCTTTCAATGCATCTATCTGCTGTACGCCGGACGCCCGTTTGATAAATTCACCCTTATTCATCAAAATCAGCGTCGGTATGCTCATAATCTGGTATTTCAAAGCAAGCGCAGCTTCTTCGTCTACGTTTACCTTCCCGACTTTAACTTTCCCGTCCATTTCTTCTGCAAACGCTTCTAAAATTGGCGACTGCATTTTACAGGGCATACACCAATCCGCCCAAAAATCTAAAAGAACAGGCAGATCGGCGGCAAGAACCTCTTGTTCAAAGTTGTCGTTTGTGATTGTCGTAACTTTCATATTAAAACCTCCTTCTATTTTAATTTCTGCCAAACTCAGACAATTCTAAGTCCGGATTGCGATCCTGCGTCATGCCGATGCTCCACTCATTTACAAAAATCAAAAGCGGGTTTCCTTTTAAATCCTGAATTTTTTTCATATCGGAAGTGCCTGATAAGCGTGTAATATCCACATCTTTACTTTCAATCCAACGGATATGTTCATGCGGCATAGGCTCTAAACGGATCTCTACATTATATTCATTTTGCAGGCGGTATTTTAAAACGTCAAATTGCAGGACGCCTACTACACCTATTATGATTTCCTCCATTCCCATTCCATATTCCTGAAAAATCTGAATCGCGCCTTCCTGCGCAATCTGGGAAATCCCTTTGACAAACTGTTTGCGTTTCATCGTGTCAAGCTGTCTTGCTTTTGCAAAATGTTCCGGCGCAAATGTTGGAATCCCTTCAAACTGATAGGGCTTTGCGGCTGTTAAAATGGTATCCCCGATTGAAAAAATCCCCGGATCAAATACGCCGATAATATCTCCCGCATAAGCTTCTTCTATTATTTTACGATCCTGCGCCATCATTTGCTGCGGCTGTGATAATTTCATTTTTTTATTGCCGCCCTGTACATGGACCACCTCCATGCCGGCCGTAAATTTTCCAGAACAAATCCGCAAAAATGCAATGCGGTCGCGGTGGTTTTTATTCATATTTGCCTGTATTTTAAACACAAACGCGCTAAAATCTTCATCAAATGGGTTTTTTTCACCTAAATCGGAAACTCTTGGCAATGGAGACGAAGTCATTTGCAGGAAATGTTTTAAAAAGGTCTCTACGCCAAAATTCGTCAGGGCAGAGCCAAAAAAGACAGGGGAAAGTTTTCCTTTTGCAACCAGTTCCATGTCAAATTCCGCGCTTGCGCCGTCTAAAAGCTCTATTTCTTCCATCAGCTTTTCATAATTTTCCCCGCCAATTTCATGCGCAAGGGAAGCGTCGTCTATGGAAACGACTTTTTCTTGCCCTTCTTTCGAACCCTTTTTCGTATCGCTGTAAAGCATCACTTCCCGCATGTTCCGGTCATATACGCCTTTGAAATTTTTGCCGGAACCAATCGGCCAGTTGACCGGGCAGGTCGCAATCCCAAGTTCTTTTTCAATTTCATCTAACAAATCAAATATATCATTTGCATCCCTGTCCATTTTATTGATAAAAGTAAATATCGGGATATGCCGCATAACGCAGACTTTAAACAGTTTTCTCGTCTGCGCCTCCACGCCTTTTGAAGCGTCAATTACCATAACTGCGGAATCTGCCGCCATCAGCGTTCTGTAAGTGTCTTCCGAGAAATCCTGATGTCCGGGCGTGTCAAGGATATTAATGCAGAATCCGCCATAATTGAATTGAAGCACAGACGAGGTGACAGAAATCCCACGCTCTTTTTCGATTTCCATCCAGTCAGAAACTGCATGCCTTGCCGTTGCTTTCCCTTTGACGGAACCAGCCAGATTGATCGCGCCGCCGTAAAGCAAAAATTTTTCCGTTAAAGTCGTCTTTCCTGCATCGGGATGCGAAATAATTGCAAATGTTCTTCGTTTTTCTATTTCCTTCTTTAAATCAGCCACAGTTACTCCTCCGAATCTGTTAATCCGGTTTATTTTATACCACAAAATACCAGCTGTCAACTAATGCGCCATGCTTTTTATATTAATGTAAAGCGGATTTTATCCTCTGCGCTTTCCGCTGTTATCGTTCCCCCATGCAGTTCCACGATTTCCTTTAAATGGCAAGCCCAAGTCCGGCTCCGGCGCGCATCCTTTTGATGCAAACATTTTTTAAAGCCGCCTTAAATTTTCTCTATATCATTTATTTTTACGCCATTGTCATAGTAAACCGTGTGATTAAACCCTATGTTTTTTGTGGCAATGAATGGAACCCCTTCCGGCTGGCGCAGATACTTCTCCCGTTTTATCTTCTCATTTATGCTGTTCCCCGTATATATTTCCGTCACAGCGCCTAATTTTACAAAGAGCCAGTTTTCCGGCGCCTCATATGGCTGTTCTTCCTCCAAAGCCAACGCCTGCTCCAGTCTTTTCTCCAAAGACAGTTCCTCTTTTTTCTTTCCTCTTGCCCTGTTAAACGTCTTCACTTTCCAGAGATTTTCACTCCTTTTACCGCTTTGTCACAACGTATAAAAAAAGCAGCCACATGATTTACTTGCTATGTCCATATTGTCCATCAGAAAAGCAATCCACTAAAACCCGATAACCACTAAAATCTCCTAAATTCCACATTTTCCGAACTGGAATCTTTACCCGCTCACCTCAAACTTATATCCCATGCCCCAGATCGTTTTAATATATTCCCCGCGCTTCCCAAGCTTACTGCGGAGTTTTTTAACATGGGTGTCAATCGTCCTTGCATCGCCAAAATAGTCAAAATTCCAGACATGGTTTAATATTTTTTCCCTTGACAGGGCAATTCCCTGATTCTCCATAAAATAGGCGAGCAGTTCAAACTCTTTATAGCTTAATTCCACCCGCTCATCGTCTACCGTAACCAAATGCGCTGTTTTATCCATCTTTATGCCGCCAATCTCCACCGATTCTTCGTCTGCCGTCTGGTTTTTCAATCTGCGTAAAATCGCTTCAATGCGCGCCATTAAAATTTTCGGGCTAAACGGTTTTGAAATGTATTCGTCTACGCCAAGGTCAAATCCCAAAAGCTCATCGCTTTCCTCTCCTTTTGCAGTCAGCATAATAATGGGAACTTTTGAAATTTCCCGTATTTCGCGGCAGACTTCCCAGCCATTCATTTTTGGCATCATTACATCTAATATAATCATGGCAATGTCTTTATCATGATAAAAAATATTTAAGGCTTCTTCGCCATCTTTCGCTTCCAGCGCTTCATAATTGCTCCGGATTAAAAAATCGCGGACTAATTTCCGCATTCTGCTTTCATCATCTACCACTAAAATTTTCACTTTATCCATGCAATTCCCTCGTTTCCATCCGCCTTTATCTTAACGCGTTTTCCCGCTCCTTTAACCGTTCTTCCCGCTCCAAAAGCTGTGTTTCCCAATTTTCGTATTTTTCAATCAGCGCATTCTCATAGTTGACAATATTAATATTGCCGCTGGTCGCCGTCACTGCAAACATTCCAATCACAATCCCAAGCAAAATAATGATGATCGTGACGCTTGTCCGAAACCATGGCTTATAATCTACATTTTTTACTGCTTTTTTATAGACTACCTTCGTCTTAACCTTTCCCGCCTCTTTCGGCTTTTCCCGCTTCTCCCCAGAAGGCTCTGTTTTAAAAGCCCGTACGGGAACCGCAGGAATGTCCCGAAGGCTTATGGAAGAATCCGCCTTCAGAGATTCCTGAAGCTCATGCAAAAACGTGTATCCAACCGGAGTTTCAAAAATTTTCTGCCGGACCATCTGGCAGTATACTTCATAAATAATCTGAGAATTATTCAAATCTGCGCTTTCTTTGATATAACGTATCCCTTCTTCTTCCCGAATTGCCTTTTCCATCATAGCTTCATTTGGAAATGCAAATCCCCCTGCTTCATATGGCGTCCTAATCATACTCCCTCCGTACTTACAAAAAACTGTTCTCATTATAGTAAAAAAAGAAAGAAAAAGCAATCACTTCTGATGCAGCCTTTCTAACTGCTCAGAGCGTTTCATAATCGTTTCGGCATACTTCGTATAATCCGCCTGTTCTCCACGGGATAACGCATTTTTACTGCCATTATACACCATAAGCGCCGTTCCCAAATCGCCATGTTCTGCAAAAAGCTCCACAAGATAGTCCGCCGCCAAAAGAATATTCGACCTTTCGTTATAAATATCAGTCACTCCCAGCTTTTGCATCCGTTTTTTATGATAAACCTCATTAATCTGCATAAGTCCTTTGCAGTTGCCGTTTCGCGCTCTTGGATTTCCGGAGGATTCCGATTCCATAATTGCTTCTAGCAGTTCAGGACAGATTCCATACTGCCTGCCGATTTCCTCACAATATGCCACGTATTCCTGCGAAATGAAGGTATCCGCGTTTCCTGCTTTTGGCTTTATCTGCGCCATCAGGCAAAAGACCGCTATCAAGCAGATAAAACAAACCCATTCCTTCTTTTTCTTAAATTGCATAATGTTCCTCCTATCATGATCTTATCATAATAACATATGCAACTTCCTCCAATTATATGAATCCGTATGGAAAAATATTTAAAAAGAAAGAATGGGTTTTGCCCATTCTTCATTTAATTTTTCGTTTCTTTTTCTACTGGAAAAGAAGGGGCTGTCGCACTAAATAATTAGTGCGCAGCTCCTTTTCTGTACAAAAAATTAC
>OFHA01000841.1_pt1 | contig 24393 bp, 18 predicted proteins | sample 1521891 | NCBI WGS metagenome assembly OFHA01 (sample SAMEA3504089, study PRJEB24116) | mouse gut metagenome | biome: mouse gut; feature: mouse-associated habitat; material: faeces | place: Denmark | collected 2011
TTTTTACAATTTCCACATCAGTATCGAGGTAAATACCCCCTGTTTCATTCAGAATTTCAAATCTTGCATAACTGGACACTGCACTATAGTGCCCATAATCATACACTTCCTTTAAGTACCTGGTTTTTCTGCAGTCATAATTACTCTCATCCCATCGGATAATTTCATAATCCGGGCAGAACTTTTTCCAGCTTTCCATACACCGAATCTCATTTTCAGACATCGTACTCCCGCCAAACCAGCAATAATGAATTTTTTTTGGAATTTTTGCGGGTCCTTGCGGGATCACATATTTCTCTCCGCTGCCGACTGCTTTCATCAGAAGATATACATAACATTCCGTATTTTGAATCTGCGGCATCTCCTTAAGCTGCGCATGAATCTGATCCCAAAACCTGCTCGTAATTAAAATCACCGCATTTTTGAAACGGTTTTCATCCAAAACGTCAGGCGATTGAATCAGATAGGTATGACCTTTTACTTCAATATTTTTCCCCCATTTTTCCTTATCATTATCCAGGAAAAACAAAATCCGGTCTGCTACACCTTTCTCCAGACGCTCCACAAAAAGCTGTCCGGCCGTACCGGCTCCAAAACAAATTATTTTTCTGCCGCTTGTCTTATTGCAAAATTCGTTTAATTTACAATTTAAAAGTATCATTTTCTCTTTCCTATCATTATTCCCATACTTTCCATGGAGCATTTCCGGTATTCCAATATGCTTCTAAAATCTGATGTTCCCTTACCGAATCCATGCACTGCCAAAAACCCGTATGCTGATAACTCATAAGCTGTCCTTCCCCAGCCAGGCGTTCTAAAATTACGTTTTCAAAAACAGTCTGGTCGTTTTCCAGATAAGTAAAAACTTCTGGTTCCAGCACCATATATCCCGCATTAATCGCTACCCCATCGCCGCTTCTCTTTTCCCGGAAAGAGCGGACCGCTCCCGTATCGCCAATATCCAGCACGCCTTTTTTCTGTCCCTGAAATACTGCCGTAAGCGTCGCCAGTTTTCCGTGGCTTCTATGGAATTCTGCCAGCCTGGAAATATTAACATCACATACCGCATCCCCATAGGTCAGCATAAACGGTTCCTCATTTACATACTCCCGGATGCGTTTTACACGGCCTCCGGTCATAGTACGAAGTCCGGTATCCACAATTGTGACTTTCCACGGATCGATACGCTTATGATGAACAACCACTTCCTGTCCATTCGTATAATCAAATGTCACATCACTAAAATCAATAAAATAATTCTGGAACCATTCTTTGATATATCGCTGCTTATAGCCGGCACAAATTACAAATTCGTTATATCCATAATAACTATAATGCTTCATAATATGCCAAAGAATGGGCATTTCCCCTATCTCGATCATCGGCTTTGGCTTGTTCATACTCTCTTCCGAAATTCTTGTCCCAAAACCGCCAGCTAATAATACTACCTTCATTCTGATCCTTCCCGTACAGCCGTTCTTATCATTACTGTCCACGTCCAATATTCTAACAGTTCAAACTGATCGGTTACTCTCTATTTACAATTTCATCCTGTTCCTGGCTCATCCTCAGCAGTTCCATTAATGAAAAAACCTTTGTCTGCTGAAGATGTCCGATATTTTTTATCATTTCCTCAGAATGATATCCGCTTGCCACTACGATACCATCCACTTCTCCGTCACGAATATCCTGACAGGTACGTGTCGGAATACTGCCTATCGTATAATCAGTCCTTGCATCGATGCAAAAAGGAATGTTAATCTCTGTCTTCTGGCATATATCATAAAAACACTTTCCGATTCTCCCTGTCCCATAAATGGACAGACTATGGATTCCCTGTCTTTTCAGATATTTTTCTATATACCCCCCCCCGGTATTATTCAGCATGAAATCCATCAGTTCCAGATTAGACTTATATTTTAAATAGGTAATCGGATGGACAATATTCATCATTGGCCTCTTTTCCATGCTGCTAAGTTTTTGAATCAGCGCTTCTTTTTCTTTGTTTACATACAGCACAATATTCTGTTTGTAATAATAATTCAGTTCGTCCATATTCCAGAAAACATCTCGCAGACAATCACAGCAGACAAATCCATTCGCTTCAAACTTTTCCCTGCCAGTAATCCGGCCATTGTTCATTTACATGACCGTCTCCGCCCTGGCCCGGTATTGCTGCACTGAACAGCACTACGTCGCTAAATTGTGTAAGATCTGCAACAAACCGGTCCGCACAGCCCGCATCCAGATGCTCTGCTACTTCCAGGCTCATTGCCATATCATAACGTCTGTCAACAGGTATTTTTTCTGATAAATCATACGGCGTGAATTCTTCCTGTTCAATTACAAGCATATCTCTGTTTACATAATCGCCGTCATATCCATGAACCTGCGCCCCACACGCCTTAAATAGTCCCAGCCACGCACCCGTACCACATCCAATATCTACAACAGATGCCGGACGGATCAGTCCAAAGACATATTCCGCTGCACGCCTGCATCCATTTTCCTTATCCTTCATCGAAGCATAAAAACTGTCTGTATAAATATCTTCCATAAAGATACTCTGTCCTTTCATTATTTCAAGTTTTCAAGGCTGCACCGCTCCCCTAAAATCCCGTTCCATTCTTCCGGTGTAAAATCAATCCATCCCGCCCACGTATAAAAAGTAAATTCCCCAAACACAATCCGATCGTCGATCAGATAGCAATCAACTCTCAAATATGGAATATCTTTGGCAAAAAGCTCGGCAAATGCTATCAGATCCTGCCATTGCTTTGGCTGCTCCAGCTTTTTTGTCGAATTTTTATAGCTTGCGTACCATGGCATATGGTGAAAGTCCAGATCATACGAATCATTTGTCCGTTTCTCATATGCGTCATGCGCAATTCCCGTACAAATTGTTATAAAATCTGCCTTTCCATTAAAGCAGGTAATCTTATATTCGATCGAATCCTTTTTCCCCAGCGTATCGATGTATTTTTCAGCAATAATTCTGCGCTTTACATTTTTATAAGGCCATTCTCTGGCCTGGCAGAAAAAATTCAGCTTCAAACATGCTTCCAGTTTCTTTTTTACCGCTTCCCTGTCCATATTGTTTTTATCCTCTATGACGACGGCAGAACCCGAATCATGCGTACATTTTAAGACAAACTGCCGTGGGAGGCTGTCAAAGTCTATCTCGTCAAAAGAATCCCATACTCCATAAGTAGGAATTACAAATTCTCTGCCCAGTTTTTCTGCGACCATCTCTTTTGCTTCCAATTTATCTACCATCCGGGTATACAGCGGCTTTCTGTCATGCAGCTTTAACCAGTTTAATTTTTCATTCAGATTTTTTGGATGTTCCAAATCCGGCTTGCAACGCATATGCCCTTCATAAATTGCCCGGATTACCTTTTCATCATCCAGAGGCTCTGCAAGCCTTGATAGTTCTTCGATACAATTTGCGATACATTCGACTCCCCTGCAGGTTTGCACAACCTGCTTTTCAATATCCCGGTTGATCTTTGTATCAGTCGCAGTAATGATGACAAGGCTGCCCTCCGGAATTTCTTCCGGAGAAATACACTTATGGTTCCCCCATATGGTTTCTCCATGCTTCTTCTTATTGTTATCCACATAGCCTTGAAACAACAACTGATTCTCATCAAACCAAACGCCCAATGTACATCCCCAGGATCTTGTTTCCCAAATAAAAACCGGGCGCCCGCTTTCAACTGCATTCTTTATCTTTTCTTCTATATTATTCATTTGTCACTGCATCCTTTCCTGTATATTTCGAAACCGTCCGTATCATTCTTCCGTCCGCTCTTCCTTCGTTACGCACGCAAACCCAATCCGCACCCTCTCATGAACAATCTGCTTTGGTGTCAGCCGAAGATCCAGCTTTATAATGTATTCTCCGATCATGCCGAGCACAAACAGCTGTATGCCGCCCAGCAAAAACATCCCGATAATCAGCGGAGCCATTCCGGCTGATAACGCATGCCAGTACAGAAGTTTAAAAATAAAATAGAGAATGCCGCCGAAAATGCTCATCACAGAAAGAACAAACCCCAAAAATGTTGTGATGCGGATGCCGACATAAGAACCGTCTGCAAGCGTCCTGAAAAAATCATTAAACAACGAAAAAATATTGTGTTTGGAGTATCCTTTCGTTCTTGCTTTCTTTACAAACGGCACCATCTTTATTCCCCATCCATATCTGGCCACAAAGTTGCGAAACACGGTTTCTTCATCATAATATTGTCTGTATAATTCTACAAATTCTCTGTCATACAGCCCAAAACCACTAAAACCATCTATAAAAGAATATTCCGCCAATAAGCTGTTGATCTTGTAATAGGTTTTCCGGAAAAATGCCATTGTACTGCTTTCATTTGTCCCTTCTTTTATCCCGGCAACAACTTTATATCCATGCTCTGCCCATTCACGGACCATTACCGGAATGAGTTCCGGCGGTTCTTCAAAGTCGGCCGCCAGGATAATAACACAATCCCCGTCCGTATTTAAAAATCCATGCGCAGATGACTTCCAGCGATAATTCTCCTGATTAAAAATCGCACGAACCGTTCCCTGATACTTACTGCACAGTCCTTCCAGCAATTGCTGCGTCCTGTCTGTCGAACAGTTATCAATAAACTGAATTAAATAATGATATTCGCTCAGCTGTTCTTCAAATATTTGTATAATTGTTTCACAGAGTAATACTACATTTTCTTCTTCATTAAAACAGGGGATCGATATTCCAATCGTCTTTTTCACTTCTGATCACCTGCTTTACATAACGGGGTATGACCGCCTTCAAAAATACTATCTGTTAAAAACTGTATCTTCCATCTGTGTCCCCTGGTTGTCTGAAAGTCCTGAAACATATCCAGAATTTCTTCATTTAACTTGTCCCATTGGCCATCCGGGTTCAGCGTTGGCAGTAAGGCATCTGCATAACTCTCATTGTATTTATGCTTAAATCCGTCAAATCCTGCTATACTGACCTGCTCGATGTCCAATTGATCTAACAGTCTTAAGCAGTCAATGACCGCATTATCAAAATGCTCCCATCCCCGTTTGATCACCCGGTAAAAATTAATAATCGTTTCTCCCTGGTCTGCCTTTGTTTTTATACTGGACAAAAGGATTTTTTTTGTCTGTTTCCATTGTTCCGTATACACATCCTGCGCATAGTGATACCGGATGGAATTGATAAAAAACAAATAATCATATACGTAATGGGGATTCACTGCATTCACGCCTATAACTACCGGTCTGTTTTCAGCAATGTATTGCCGGATTCGATCCTGTTCTGTATCTGCCGATTTTCCTGGTGCAATCAAAAGGACGTCTCTGTTTTTTAAAATCCGGCCTAATTCTTTCATTGCACGGCTGTCATCTACTGTCCTGTTTTGATTTTCCAGATATTTTTGCTCCAGTACCTCATAATCATAACGGCGCCTTTCCTCAGGCATTAATGACTCAATAATATTTTTCATATCTACCGCATTCGTCCTGTGGTTTTTAAGCAAATATACAATGTTATTTACATGACAGCAGTACATTCCTGCAATAAAATACGGTATCGAATATCCCCAGCAATAATTTTCCTGAAAATATCCCATATACGTATCGATGGCATCCAGTATGACATTCATCTGATAGCCGCCCTGCTTTTTTCTGTTCAAATAATTCGCTACTAATTCGGTATTAGCATTGCCTGCGCCCCGGCCCATCCCGCACAGACTGGCATCAACGACTATACCGCGCCCTGTTTGTTCCAGCAGTTGGATAAATCGCATCGTCAAGGAAAAGGAAAGCTGCTGATTATTATGTGAATGAAAGCCGATTTTAATATCCTGATCCAAATGCCCATCCAGTACCGATACGATCCGTTCCAGATCGGTATCATACATCGCTCCGAAAGTATCAACGACAGACAGGCAGTCCGGATGAACCTCATTGACAGTCTGTGCCAGCTCAGCCAGATCCTCATTTGCATATGCCAGCGTATTTGCTGCCTGAAAAAATATCCGGTATCCTTTTTCCTTTACTGCCTTTCCAACAGATATTCCCTCTTTATGTTTCCCATACGGAAATACAATCCGGACTGCATCGATCGTATTGCCATCATATACCGGCAGATGATCCAAATCATATCTGTCCCAATCCATCATAGCAACATATAAGGACCGCTTTGATTTTCCTGTCAGATATTGCCCAAGATCGTCCGGCACATGAAAATAAGTCGTTCCTTGTTCATGTGGTTCATTTTTCAGCCATCCGCATTCAATGATCTCAACACCGGCATCCTGCATCTTACGGATCATCCCCCTGACAGCTGCTGTCCCGAACTTTGCATCTACAACATATGCCCCATCCCGCAAAGTGCAGTCTAATAATTCTATTTTATTTGCCATTTTCTCTCCCTGGTTATTCTCGCACTTATTTTGTTCCATACTTATACAATCCGATCAGTGTTTCCTGCGGCTTTGTTTTACAATTTTCCCATCCCTGATACATGCTCCCTTTACAAAACTTGCCCCGCAGTCAATTGCTATAATATTCATGTGTTTCTCCAATATAGTCCAAAAACATCGTCTCCAGCCGTTTATCGATATCCATTGGATAAACGATCAGATGGCTTTTCCGGTTCGGCATTACAAAGCTGATCCTGTTTCCTTCTACCTTTTTATCTGTTTTGATCATGTCAAATATATCCGGATACAAATCTTCGTTCGCATCCAGGTAATCGCATATTTTTTCCCGATCAGATAAATCCAACTGTGCACGCCCCGGTGCTGTCACGATAGAACCACATTGTTCAAAAGTTTCTTTTACTTTCCTGCCAATTCCCCGGCTGGCTCCCGTTATAAAAACCTTTCTCCTTTCCAGTCCTGTATTCATTGTCCGCCACGGCTCCTTTCTGCTGTCGCTTGCAAATACCGTATTTTTTCAAACTCACTACGCTCTAAAAATGGGGCCATATCCGCAAGCGGCGGAGAAACAATCCTTCCATCCGGCAGTACTTTGGAAGATGATTTCGGTGCAAAATTCTGCTTAGGATCCACAACTGCTTCACAAATACAAGGACCCGCACACCGCAAAGCCTGTTTTATCGTTTCCGCACAGTTTTTTTCACTATCCAGCTTAAAATAAAGGATCCCAAAAGCATCTGCCAGTTTTTCAAAGTTCGGAAAACCAACGCCGCTTTCCTGATCAATCCCAATAAATGGCGGTTGAAATAAATTTGCCTGTGTCTGCCTGATCGAATGATAGCCCTGGTTATTCATGATAAACAGCTTGATGTTTAGACGGTTATATGCTACCGTTGCAAGCTCCTGTATATTCATCATAACGCTGCCATCCCCGTCGATGCAGATCGTGCGATAGCTGTTATCCGATACGGCGGCTCCAATCGCAGCCGGCAGCCCATAACCCATAGCGGCACAACCCGAATTTGAAAACATCCTCTGTCCCTGCTTTATCTTCCCTGCCTGAAAGGAAACTACGCATGCGCTTCCATTTCCGCATACGATCCGATCATTCTGTTCCAGATGCTGAAAAAGGGTTTCAATAAAAATATATGGGTGAATCAGTCCGCCATCCGGCTTTCGATAAGATTCCGGCACTGTCTTGTATTTTGCTACAAGGCTGCGGCACCATACATTCCACGGCTTATGGTGCTGCTGCGGTTCATAATCCTCCTCCAGCATGGCACTAAGTAGCTGCCTGACATCTGCGCATACAGGAAGATCCGGCCTGATTGTCGGCTTGATCAGCTCGTTCGGATCAATATCGACAATAATTTTATAAGCATTTTGGGCAAAATCATAATGATTGTACCCAATCATGCGGATATTCAGCCGACACCCCAGACTAAGCAAAAGGTCACAGTTCGACACTGCAAAATTTCCCGGCCTTGTGCCGACCGTCCCCGGCATACCTGCAAACAGCGGATGATCACTGGCCACCGTATCATTTGCATTCCATGCGGTAACTACCGGAATCTGCAGTTTGTCAAGCAGTTTTAACAGCTCTTCTTCGGCATTTGCAAGACGAATTCCCGTACCTGCCAGCAGCAGCGGAGCTTTCGCTTCTTTTATTCGTGCCAATATGTCTTTTGCCAGTTTCGAAGACACCTGCGGTACCTGCCAGGTCATTTCACTGTCTGGATCAAAATGTTTTAACATATCCACATCGATCTGCGCCGCCTGCACATCCAGCGGCACATCCAGCCATACCGGGCCGCCCCTTCCATGCAAAGCCAAATAAAATGCTTTTTCCAGATGGTAAGCAATTTCTTCCGGATTTGTAATCATAACTGCATATTTCGTCATATTTGCTACAGAATGGATAATGTCAAACTCCTGGTCGCCAAGCTGCCGCAGCTTTGTCGGCGCACACGACCAGATGGTCGTCTCCCGTTTTACCTGCCCGGAAATAATAAACATCGGAATCGAGTCTACCCATCCGCCCATCACTCCGGTAATTGCATTTGTTCCTCCCGGACCGGTCGTTACGCATACCGCTGCCAGCTTTCCCGTCAGGCGGGTATATCCTTCCGCCGCTATCGCACATGCCTGCTCATGATGATTAAACGTACAGTTTAAACCGTCCTGATGGCCGAATGCATCATTTAAGTGCATGGCTCCCCCGCCCGTAACCATAAAACAATCTGTAATTTTGTTATGTACGAAAAATTCGGAAATATATTGTGCTACTTTCATTTTCTTTCATCCTGCCTTTCAAATATCTTCCATTTTTTCCAATTGCAATCCGGTCACTTTCAGCTCTTTGCTGTCTGTATTTCTAATTACAAATTCCAGATCTGTTACATCCACAGGCAATACAAACGACATCTCATTTTCTCCCGCAGACAACTCTTCGTGCGCAAACGTTTTCTGCCCTTTTTCGGCCCAGATATCCAGCTGCGTCTGCCTGTCTACATGAATCTTTACGCGGTACGTCCCTTTTTTTGCCGCAATATAAGGCCCATACATCACCTCACCCGGTGCAATGCATCTGCTGTCCTTTGCCGTTTCTGTCTCCTGTCCAGATACACGCATCTGTGTTAGCAAAGCATTTTCTCTACCACGTTCCAATGCCAGCTTCGTAAGTGCAATCTGCTTCTTGTCTTTATTTGTAATATGAAATTCTACTCTTTCCATATCTTCTGACAGGAAAAAAGCCACTTCGTTGCTCCCTTTTTGCAGCTGCGTCTGGCAGATGCTGTTTACCGTACTTTGCCCGTCTTTTGTCTCTACCGCATAAGCATTCAAAAATATCTCCCCGTCCACTTCAACATTTAATGTATAGACTCCATCTGCCAGCGTGACATATGGGCCAAATACATATTCTTCCGGCTCCAGGTAAATTGTCCCGCCATCTGACCGATGCTGCCTGTTCGTTTCCGGAATAGACATATTTTTGAGCATATTGTCGGAAAGATAAGCAAATTCTCCAAAATTCACAGCAATATTGTAATCGTATACTAAGATTACATGCCCCGACACCCGAACCTCTTCTTTATAATCACCCCAAAGATTCTGAAAACTGTAAAGCTGCGCATTTTCTTCAAATTCTGCGTCCGGCATCAGCAAAAACGTCGCTCCATCCTGCTCTGGCGGCAAATATAATTCAGCCGGTGAATACCACTTATATCTTTCATATATATTCCATGGATAGATCCTGACCTCCTGCTGGCTGAAAGCTGACGTAAGACTTGCCGTCCAATATGGTGCATATCCAAAGGTAAGTCCTCTGTCCTTAATTTCTTTTATGATCTGCTCCCTGCCCTCCAATATTCCTATTGCCTCTTGCGATTTCCATGGAAAATCGAGATCCAGCCATGAACCCAGACTCCAGTTAAATGCCACATATGCGCACATGACAACACAGCCGAACACTTTTATAACCTTTCCATCCAGCATAATCTTTACCGAAAAATAATATACAGCCAGAATAATATCCAGAACAAGAAATGTGATTGCATGGCGAAAGACGACGCCGCCGGTAAAAATCCAAAAATACATCGTTACCGCATATCCGACCCATCGAAAAATGATCAGCTGTTTTAATAAAAACGGCTGTTTTTTATATTCGGCTAACAGCAAAATCGGGTTGACCACTACAATGTATGCCGCAAATACGAGACTGCACAGCGACCGTACCGAATAAACTGACATCTGCGGCACACCGCCGGCAAATCCAAACGCATACAAATAAGACTGAAGCATATTTTTTATATTGCCCCACATATCTGACAAATTCGCTATTAAAGACGCCCCAAAATACCCGTCTACAAATGTGAATTTTCCCTTTAAATATTTTTCCACCATCATACATAAAAGCACAGTCAGTCCGGTAACAAGCAAATACAGAACATATCTTTTCAGCGGCTGAATCATCTCTTTGCTCTTCGCCTTGTAATTTTCTGTTAAATAACTGACTGCAGATGCCACGAACAAGGGAAGTATCACTGTAGCTACATATCTCATATCACCTGTAACAAACAAAAAAATAAACGCTGCATACAGGCACAGGTACTTTCTGTTCAGCTTTAAGCTGTCATTGCGCATACACTGTAAGCCAAATCCAAGCATAAGCAAAAATACCGCAATCCGCATAGAATAACCACTGTAAAATACGTCATTAAAATACTCCATAGAACCCGGAGAAAGCAGGATGATCAGTGCAGCTGCCGCCATTGATTTTCGCATTTGCAAAACCTGTCTTGCAAAATACCACACCGCCGCTGCCATAAATAAAACGCAGACTGCCATATGCAGCATCGTAGTCGTAATATAATCTCCCGTAATAAAATATATCATTATGTTGACTATTGTTGTAATTGGAAATCCAATTGTATTTGTATAGATCCAGTTTTTCGGATAAAGTGTCTTTTCCTTAAGTACCTGCTCTAAAAACTGGACGCCCGTTGTTAAATCTGAATTCAGCGTAGCCCTTCCTAACGGCGATAAATAATAAGATACCAGCCATACGATCTCTAAAAATATGAAAAAATACAGAAAATGCCAGAACTTCATCCCTTTGATTTTCCCTGCCGCATTTTTACATACTGCCTGTTCCATTTCGCAACTTCTCCTTTCTCCTGTATGTCCTGTCAGGTTTCCTCCGCTTTTCGTATAATCAGCCCGATTGACGTACTGTCATATCCACCAATATCCAGCCTTAGATGATAACGCGGATCCAGTTGATAATACGGCGGCTTGTCTGTGAAAAGGTCTCCCTCAGATTGTCCGCAGGTAAAATCGGTTTCTATCTCATGTCCTTCTTTTCGGAACCAGTGTGCAAGCTCCAGAATATCGGACTTTCTGTAAATGACACTCTCTCCCTGCGTGATCGTATCTGCATTCGAAGAAAGGTTATATTCTGTCGTATGGATCGCTATGCCTCCTGGTTTTAATACTTTCAGCATATTCTTCATAAATGTTTTGCTTTTCTTTAGACTGCCAACATGCTCGATCGCACAGGAAGACCAGCAGAAGTCAAATCCGTTTAGTTCATCCGGTATCTCATTCATATCCACATTTTGCCAGGTCACCTTTTCCCGGAATATTTTTTCCCCGCATATCTGATGCTTATTCAGCAATGCCGTCTCTCCATTTACGTTTTGTCCATGCTCTGCCCACACTTTTTGGCCTTCCCCTTCCGTTCCTAAGTCAGTGGCAAGTATTTCACAACCTTTTGATGCAAAATAAGCAGGCAGCGGCTCAGTCCCAACTGCAAATCCAAGACCACGCTTGCCTTCTTTCAGCATTCCCCTTTCCGCTAATGCAAGCGTAATATATATAAATTCCCAGCTTTTTCGATGTAAAATTCCTGCAGGAATCATGATCTGGTTAGCCCTTGCAAAATCATCAAACCATTTTTGGATTTTAAGCTCCTGAAACATTTTCTGAAACTGGATGCTTTCCAGCTGCTCCTGCCTGCACAATTGTGACTGAAACTGATATCGCCTTTGTTTTTTATCATTACTGACCACATACGCGAAAGTTTTTGCAAGATCTTTAATTTCATGCTCCGAATAATTGCACACATATTTTTCCGCAAAACTTTTTAATTTCTCTTCGTTCAGCTTCTTTTTCGTGCGCTTTTCTTTGATCACCCGGATATACTGCTTTCCTGCTTTTTCCAGATCCAGATAAGTTTCGGCATATTTTTTCGCTTCATGCCGGATGTTTTCCCTGATGGAATCATCCATTGCCAATTTCATGGCGCGGTAAATCTGCCCGACTTCCTCATCGGCGCCCATATTTTCCACACTGTCGATCATGATGCACGCATTTTGGGGAATCTCACAAAAACTCCCGATTTTATTCACAATAACACACTTTCCTTTTGCCAGTGCCCGCATAAGTGTGGCACTGGACTCTCCCTGGTACGGATATCTGAGATTTATGCAAACATCCGTAATCGTTACATACTTTTGAAACTCTTTCAGCGAAACATAGCCCGTTATGCAGACTTTGTCTTTCCATCCATTTTTCCGGATTCTTTCTGTCAATGTATGATGCAGATTTTTTTCCGCCTCTCCTACAAAATAAAATCGCGCTTTCAAATCTGGTTGTTCCATGCAGATACGCTCAAATGCCATCAATGCCTGCAAGTTTCTTTTTGCTTCATGCATAAATCCAAAAGATGCGAAAACAAGGCAGTCTTGTTCGATCTGAAATTCTTTTCTGATTTGTTCCCCTTCCCCCTGCGGCACGTCATTTTCTGCCTGTCCATAAAGAGGTATGACATCGACCGTTCTCCCTATATTTTTTTCTAATAATTTTCTTTTGGCATACTGGCTGTGAACGATAACCCTTTCCGCATAATTTACAACAAATCCATTGACTTCAAATTGAGACGCATACGGCGTATGCATGCGTCCGATATACGCATCTGCCATTTCCTGTCCATAGTCTTCCAGAAAATTGCGCATAAATTCTTTAGGCCGATTGGATTGATGTAAATATATGTCTTCTAACACATTGCGCAGATTATAATCGTGCAATACTACGATGCCTGCATATTTTTTTATAAAAGGAAACATATATTCATGATAAAATGTATTTCCTACCTGATAAATAATCCTGTCATACTGCGCATGTCTTTTTTTAAACTCCTTTGCCGGATATATACGGACGTTCTTCTTTTCCCTGAAATTCGGCTTGTAATTGTCAATAAATATATCGATGTCAAATTCCCGGGATAATTGCGGAATCACATCTGCACTGTAATCTGAGATTCCGGATTTCACTGGGGAAAGCGGCGTAAACAGCGCTATTTTTTTCACCTCTTCGGCCCGAGTGTATGCTTCTATAGACTTTCCCATCGAATGGATCACTGCCAGAGCGGATTGCGCCACTGCTTCCCAATTAAAATATGCTAATTTTTCTTTTCCTTTCCTGACCAGACTTTCTAAATCCGTTTTTGTTAATGCATCCTCTAATCCTTCTGCAATCGATGCGATACTATCTGCATGTACAAGTACCGCGGCATCGCCGCCAATCTCGCCCAGGCTGGAATTTGCAGAAGTTAACACGGGCGTTCCACACATCCACGCCTCCACAATCGGAAGTCCGAACCCTTCATACAAAGATGGAAAAGCCATTAATTCTGCCTGGTTGTACAGCCGGACCAAATCTTCATCCGGAACAAATCCTGTCAGCAGGACACGTCCCTGCAGCTGCAGCTGATGAATCAGACAACGATATTTTTCCATAGAAACCGGAGATAACCTGCAGACAACCGCCAATTGATACTTTTCTATAATACTTCGATTTAATACTGCATAAGCACGTATCAGCCCTTCGATATTTTTCCTTTCATCATCTCCGCCGGTACACATAATATACCTGCCCCGAATATGATACTTGTTATATAATTGCTTTCTTTCCTGCTCAGACATCTCGACTGGATGATATACATCCGGATCTGCCGCTCCATAAATGACATGAATACGCTCTTTGGGAAACTGCAAATAAGAAATCATATCGTCTTTCACACTTTGCGAAATAACCAGATATTCATCGACCCATCGCAGCATGTCCACACGCTGCATATAAAACCGACAGGCCGCTTTGTCTGCCAGATATTTATGTTTCATGACATATGGAATAATGTCATAGACAGTCGCAACTGTTTTCACACCCTGGAACCATTCTTTGCAGTAACGCATAATATGTCCTTCAAACGGGGAAGTCATATAGAACACATCGATCTTATTTTCTCTTAAAAATTTCCGGATAATTTCTCCAAACAATTCCTTATATTCTTCATCAAACGCTAATTCATAATTTTTCCCGCAGAAAAAACAGGCATCTACAATATTGCCCCCCGTAACATGATCTTCCATATAAAATTCTTCAAATACATTAAAAAAATAATATGTATTCTGCTGATCGAGCTCGATCATCTTTTTCAGCTGACTGTATGAATAATTTCCTATCCCACGATTCTTGCTCATAGGCCCTAACAGAGCTGCCGCATCAAACGCAATATTCATGGCGTCCTCCTTCATTTTGCCTGATCACTATTACGTATGTTTCCATGCAGACGCATCCACAAAGATAGAATTTATCCCGGTAAACGCATATTCAATATAATGATTTTCTTTCATTAATTTCAATATCTGCTCATTCCTGTTTCCCGCATTGATCGTTGTGCTGTACTCGATCATCTCTGCAATAATGATTAACGGCCGGATTTTTGTAAAATCAATACTCGTCAATATTTCCAGTTCCATACCTTCCAGGTCGATATTCATCAGCACAGGCGCTTTGCTAAAATACTGATCAAACAGCTCTTGTATCGTTACCGTTTCTACTTCTATTTCATCTACAATCTCTATTTTGGGATTTTCAGCAATTACTTTTTCAACTGCCGCTTTATCCGCTGTAGATAAGCCATCTCCGCTTAGCACATAAAAAGTTACCGGCTGTCCGGACTGCGGTGCAAGGCATTTATGAACGATAATATCCTCGCTCCTGCTTAACTTTAATTCCGGAATCAAAGCCGGATTTGCTTCCAGCAAAACTCCCCGCATTCCTTTTTCATACAAAGCATAGGTATTACTTAGCGCTTTTGCATGATTTGCTCCCAGATCCAGATAAGCAGCCTTTTGCAGATTCACCTGCAAATGTGAAAAAATGTAAAGAATAATGGCATCTTCGCCAGACTGTGCATAAGACTTTACAGAACTATCACTGCCCAAAGAAGGCATACTACATATCCCGGTTTTTTCTATGAACTCCATATTTTCCATATACCGGTCCAGTTTTGTATATACGTTTGTCAGTTCTTTTTGTAATTCGCAATTCGAATGCTTCAGTTCGTCAATCTGGCCACGCAAACTTGTTTCTGTCGACAGCAGCTGTTCGATACATTGTATTGCTGCCGTATTATACAATGTTTGCTGATCGCATACCGGCTGCACATAAAAAAAGCACAATCTTCTGACTACCTTTTTCTTAAGCCAGTTTAATTTGCCCTTAATCCCAGCCTCCATTTTTATATATCTGACCGATGTGTTTACCGCATTGTTTTTTAACGTATACAAACTCTCTCTGATGCCGGAAACAGATGTTCCCTGGTCAGCTGCATCAATTCGTCCATATTTTTTCAGTTTCTCTGTAATTACTTCCTGCTCCATTAACATGATCGTATCTCCCAACTATGTTCTATCGAAAAATAGCCTGTACTTCTGTCTTTCGAAACCACATCAAACGTACAATAATTACGGTAAAAATCTAACGGCGTACCATCCGTGTCTACAATACCCACATTTAATATATATTTTCCCGAAAGCAGAGGCAGGGTTTTCAGATGAAATATTACGCAGCCCTCATTATTTGTATGCGGGATTCGGATATGGTCCAGCTGTGTGTTGTTTCCATATAGCGTTTCTCCATTCAAATTATAAATTCCCACGCCAAAAACATATTCTGTTAACGGTTTAATTACTTTATAATAAATATTTATTTTCAAATATTCACCTGTCTGAAATATGGTTGCTGCTTCACCGTTTTCATTGATCATTTCCGCTCTGTCTATTTGTATGTCCATCCGCCCAAAATGATTTGTATCTTCGGTCTCGTTCGTTTTTGCTTCCTTCTGCTTTATTTCTTTTCTGTCCTTTTTTCTTTTTTCCTCTTTATGCAGGTCTTTTATCTTATGCTCATGCAGCTCTTCCATCTTATGCAGTTCTTCTATCTTTTTTCCATTCATAAATGCAAGATATGCATCTACAACTTCCCCTGCTTTTCCCTGTGCCGCAATTTTCCCTTGATTGATCCAAACCGCTTTGGAACAGAATCCTTCTATCGCAGAAGTATCGTGCGCAACAATCACGATTGTAGTTCCATGAAATTGAATTTCACGTAATTTATCAAAACACTTTGCCTGAAAATTAGCATCTCCTACTGCAAGTATTTCATCTATCAATAAAATGTCTGCATCTACATTAATTGCAACCGAAAATGCAAGCCTCATATACATACCGGATGAATACGTGCGCACCGGATTATCCAAATAGTCTCTTAACCCGGAAAATGTAATAATATCTTCCATACGACTGTCAATCTCTTTTTTGGATAATCCAAAGATCGATGCATTAATATAAATATTTTCCCGCCCGCTCATATCCGGATGAAATCCGGCGCCCAGTTCAATCAGACTGGAAACACGTCCACACATCTCTATCTGTCCGCTGTCTGGATACATAATTTTTGTTAACAGTTTTAGCGTTGTGCTTTTTCCGCATCCATTGCTTCCAACCAGTCCAACCGCCTCGCCCTTTTTCACTTCAAAGCTAATTCCGTTTAGCACTTTGCGTTCTTCATATTTTCTTCTCCCGCGAAACAATGTTTTTTCTTTTAACGTATGCCCTTTGTCAAAATATATTTTGAATTTTTTGACTACATCTTTAACTTCAATCGCATTTTCTGGTTTCATGATTATCCCTCTGCAAAATGTCGCCACTGAGACAACTGTTTTCTATTTCCAGGCTCTCGCCTTCCTTTTGGATGAAAAATTCCATATGTTCTTTTGTTTCTTCCGGAATCTTTATCATTAACTCATATTTCCCATATTTCAATTTCCATCCCCCTTCGCAGCATAACATCATTGACCTATAATTCGTCTACGAAACGCCTCTGCAGCCGGCAAAAAACAATCCATCCGACTGTTAACATCAAAACGCCGAGAACAGCTGCAGATAACAGTGTTTCTAATTTTGGCATTTTGCCATAATACAAAATATCCCGATACGCGATTATGATATATGTCATTGGATTCATTGAAAAAATCCAGTGAATTTTTTCGGGCGCCTGTTCTACTGTATACATAATCGGCGTTAGGAACTGCCATGCCATTGCAAGTATGCCAAGAATATATTCCAGATCTCTGATATAAACTGTCAGTGCGCTCATCACCATCGTGAATCCCAAAGCAAGCATATACTCAACAACCATAATCACTGGCAGACACAAAACCGCTTTTATATTAAAACCGTGTCCGGAAACAACCAGTACACAAATAATAACAATAAAACTAAGCAGCATATTCACAAACTGGCTTGTAACATAAGCAACCGGCAAAACTTCCCGCGGGAAATAAATTTTCTTTACCATATCCTGCTGAGCCAGAATGCAGCCTGCCCCACCCGTAAGAGCCGTACTGAAAAAGATCCATGGTATTAACGCTACAAAAAGAAACAAATAATAATTTTCAATACCTGCACGCATAATTGTTGAAAATACCATTGTATATACCGCAAGCTGCAGCAGCGGATTTAAAAACGTCCAGAGAAAGCCGAGTACAGAACCTTTATATCTTCCCTTTAAGTCTCTTCTTACAAGAGAAACGATCATTTCACGATAAGCGTAAATCTCCTTTATTCTTCCCAGCATAACCTCTCCTGCATTCGTTCGCCTGATTATGAGCAGCTATTTTTGCTGTTCATAATATCCGCTACCGACTTCATAATCCTGACATACATCGAATAGTTGTCATTATCCTTCTGGTTCATATCTCCCCACATTCCCTGCATAGCTGTTTCCGAAGGCTTGGTAATCCCCCAAATCAGCACATCGGCATCCGTCTCCAGCTCTCTGCACAAATTTGCAAACGTATCCATACTCATTTTCCGTGTTCCCCGTTCAATGTGCCCCATAAAGTTCAGGCTAATGCCGCTTTTTTTCGCAAGCGTATCCTGAGACCACCCTTTTGCTTTGCGGACCTGCCGAATTCTTGATCCAATTTTTACATAATCTAATTCCCGCATTGCATAGCCTCCCTTCTTAACAAAACAGCTTCGTTTCTGCAATCGCCTATTTCATGCAACGATATATAACAGGCAATTGCAGACAGACTACAACATATCGTGCATAACATTTTGTAAGAAATTGTTATGCATGACAAACTTCGTTTTGTACAGCAAACCCTCTAAAATCAAGCGTCTGGAGGTTTTGCACCAAAATTGGTATCATAAAAAAATTCAAAAAAGTATCGCAGGTTGTTCCGTAGATGATGAACAGCTTTTTTTTATGCATTTTGTATGATTTAAATTAATATCTGGAAAATATCCGATAAGATTTTATGTAAGATTAACAAAAATTACGATTAGACTTGCAAAATACGAAAAAACCGGATAGAATACCTATAGGCTGTATTAACGTCATAAACATGCACTATTAGAACATTTTTTACAAAACAATTTCTTACAAATTGTTTTGTAAATGGCAGAAACCAGAATCGAATGGGGGAGATTTTATATTTTTCCTACAAACAGCGCTTTATATTCATCATCAAACCAATTACTGATAGAGTGGCCGATTAAATCTAATTTATCCGTCGATGAAGACAAAATACTCTTCCAGAATCTTCCATCTCTGTCATAATAAGACTTCTTCCGAATACTTAAAATCCCGCTGTCATATAACTCATTCTGTATCCGCAGCTTTTCATTTATCTCTTTTAAACGATCCGCTTGTCCCTTTGTTCATCCGAACTAATAGCAAGCTGCAACATACTGTACAAAATAGAAGCAATAATAGAACAAAGCACGCTAAGGCTAATATTTTGTAATAAACCGTTCATATCAGGTTCACTCTTGTTCAGTTCGTTTGATATCAAAACAAATAAAAAAAATCCACTACTGCCCAAAAGAACAATATAACCCCAAATGTATTTCCTTTTCATATATTTTCCTCTAAATCCTTTTTGTGAAATAAAAACCCAAATACAAATGACTATGATTCGATCGTCTAAATGCATTGGTCGACATATTCTACAGTCTGTTGCAGAATACATGAAGAATCATACAGAACGTTTCTTTAATTATTGGAATAATCATAAGACTCTGCTTCAATTTTGTCAATCCTGTTTTTGTCTATTCAGCTATGACGATTAAATTTTTCCTCTTGCATGTATGTAATTTCTCATATATAAAGCTGAAAGCAGCCAACAGTTTTATCTGCCAGATAATATCATTACCAGATCAGCAAAGACAGGCCCTTTGTAACAAATCAATTTTTATATTATACTTAAAAGGTGTAAAGCCTTAATCAATTCCTAATACTTTACATCCTTCCAATTCACCGCTACTATTCGATTGTTATAATGTTAGTTCATTAGCATTAACGACCAAATGATAACTTTGCATCCGCAAGACGTTTAAACAGCTTCACAGTCAGATTTCAAAAAGAAGGAATCCGGGCGGATTCCTTCTTTTCATCTCTGTACTACTTCCTAACACCCCTCAATCATCTGACACAACTTCTCTACCACCCCATCCCACTGATAATTCCTTTCCACATACTCCTCTGCCTTCCTGCACATCCGCTGATAACGTTCATCCTCGTACCCGGATATCTCGTCCATCTTCTGTTCAAAATCCTCATACCCGCAATAATACACTCCTCCGCCGCTTCGGATGCAGTGACCTTTGAGTACTTCGCACTCCCCGTTCACAAATCCCGGCGTACCAAGTGCCATCCCTTCCAGCAGAGCGATGGACAGGCTTTCGAAGCGCGACGGCAGCCAGAGCCATTTCGCAGCTGCGATGGCTGCATATTTGTCTTCTTCTGAAACATATCCCAGATAATGAATATCTGCGCGTTTTGGAATCTGCATAACGGCTTTTCCGACGATTACCAGCTGCAGACTGCTGTCCGGATGTCTGCGTTTGTATGTCTGAAAAAAAGTAAACATCTCCTTACCATTTTTCCCCAAATCCACTCTTCCGGCATAGATTACATAATCTCCGCGGATATGATACTTTGCCCGAAACGCTTCTTCTGCCTTTTTTATCGTATGCGGACGACGAAACTGCTCAGGCAGATCGATGCCAATGCCGATGACGTTATGCAGCAGATACGCGTTCTCAAATGTCTGATGCACAAATTCTTTTTCTTCCTCTGTCAGATAAATGATTCCGGCTGCGTTTCGGAATATCGGCCGGTAAATCGGCAGATGAATATACGGTTCGTCATGCGCGGTTGGAATCAGGATCGATTTTGCGGCGACCTGGGGAAGGCCCATGACCGTTGTATAATACAGATATGTGACAAAGATAAAAACGTCGTACTCCTGTGCGTGCTGCCCGATATATGCGATCAGCTGCGGCGTTTCCGGTCCCTGTGCCCTGACCCACATACGATCGGTATGAATGTGTATTTTTTTTAACAGGAAGGTAGCTTTATTTACAATACGAAATATCTTCATGCTGCGCTGTCGTCTGACCGGAAAACGAAGGACTCTGACCCCGTTGACGTTGTCTGTTCCGGCCGGATATTCATTTTTCCAGGTATCGTAGCTGATCGCTGTCGTGGTCAGTACGGTAACGTCAAAATAAGATTTCAGATGTTCTGCGATCAGCCTGGTATAATATTCGGATCCTCCGTTGACCTCTGCGCCGTATCTTTGATTAATGACTGCGATTTTTTTCATACTTTTTCAGTTCCCTGTCGATTTGTTCCAGTCTGTCCCTGATTCTGGCTGCTGCCTGCTGCATACTGAGTTTGTCTTCCATATATTTTTTTGCTCTTTGTGCGAGTTCTTTTGCAAATGCTCTGTCCTCGTGCAGTTTTTTCATATACTCCGCGGCCTGGGCGACATCCGGATCTGCCCAGCGGCATCCGGCATGAAATGGGGGCAGTTCTTTTTCCAGCGTTACGAACTCATAATCTGTCATACAGGCGATTTCTTCGTTCATAAATTCTGTATTTGCCGACCAGTTTGTCGCTATCACGGGCGTGCCGAGCAGCATGGCCTCTGCCAGTACCAGACCAAAGCCTTCTGCCCTGTGCAAAGATACGACGACATCCGCACACTGAATCAGGTTGTTGACTCCGTTCCGGTCCAGAAGTTCCTTAATCAGGTAGATATTTGTATATCCGTTCATAATATTCTGGATATGCCGCTCGTCTTCTTTCGCAGCATGATTAATCTTAATCACGAGTCCGACGGACTGGTCCGATGGCGCGAACGCTTTTTGAAACGCATGCATGACTGCTTCCGGATTTTTCCGTTCTGCACAGCTGCGGCTGTCATACATCATCAGAAATAAAAACCGTTCTTCTGGCAGATGAAAATGTGCTCTTGTATAACTTTCGTGAACGGGTGCTTCTACATAATAAGGCATGCAGGTTACCGGCAGCGACGTTTTTTTTCGTATCGCTTCGCAGGTAAATGCAGACGGCGCCCAGATTTCGTCCAGACCCTGAAAATACATGGTCCATTCGTCCGGAAATTCTTCCAGTTCCCACAGCCAGAACGCGATGTTATAGCGGTAATCCCAGGCATGCGGGTCGATTCTGCAGTATGCGGTTCCAAGCTCCAGCGGATTGATATGAATCAGATTGATTTCATAAGGCAGTTCTTTGGATAATTTTGCGTCCCATGCTGTATCTGCGTGATTCGCCTGACCAGACGGCGTATACTGATAAATGTTGAGCGGTATTCCGGTCTGCTCCAGCGCAGACGCCACGAGACGACAGCTCTGTCCCAGTCCCGCATCGGATCGGATATTGCCGATCAGATTGACGCCTTTTTTGTAATGTCCTGCTTCGTAAGGATGGACATTTGCAAGAATTTTCCGAAAACTGCGGGCAGTGATCACATTTCTGATCTTCCAGAGCACTGGCAGCGGCACTATTTTCATAAGCAGCGGTTTGATCCTGCCTGCTGTGTCAAACAGGATCTTCGTTATCACGGACATCTCTTAGTTCTCCATCAATAATTTTTCAAACACTTTCCGATGCCTGTTTATCATCAGCTCGTGTGTATATTCGTTTTGTACCATACGTAGTGCGTTTTCTCCGTATTGCCGGCGCATGGAATCGTTTTCTGCCAGTTCCTGCATGGCAGACGCCAGTTCGCGCACGCTTCCCGGGCGGACCGTTTTTCCGGTTACCCCGTCCAGGCTGACGTATGGTACGCCGCTTTTGAGCGCGGTATTAATGACCGGTTTTGCAAATGCCATCGCCTCCAGCTGTACGACAGCGAATGCTTCTGCTTTTGATACCGACGGCAGAACAAGAAAATCACACGCTTCGATCTGTCTGAACTTTTCTTCTTCTGACACCATTCCGGTAAATATGACATTTGTAAGACGCAATGCTGCCGCCAGATCTTTTAGCTCCTGTTCCAGCGGTCCTTTTCCAACCAGTACAAGCTCGCAGTCCTGCCGGCGCATTTTTGCAAAGGCTTTCAGCAATATATCGCAGCCTTTGTACCATACCAGCCTGCCGATAAACAACATGCGGATCCGTTTGCGAGGCGCTCTTTCTTTCTGCGCATACGCCTTTCCCCGCTGCAGGCATTCGTCGCTGACGCAAAAAGGAATCACGGTACACTTTTTGCGAAAATGTCTGAGCGTTTCAGAATGATCGATATTTCCTTTGGAGGATACAAGAATCCGGTCTGCCTTTTTTAACGTATGCAGCACAAACGGACGATAAAACGGCGCCAGTTTTTGATATTTTTCAAATCCGCAGTGCCACCATACAACCAGTCTGCCGGAATATAACCCGAACAGTATGGCCAGATCTGTCATCGGATATGGAAAATGATAGATAACGATATCCGAATCTTTCGTACGCTTTTTAACGTCGAACAAAAACTGCAGGGATACCGGCGTCGACAGCACGTCGAACAGCTGTCTGCTTCTGCGCACATGCACTCCCTGATAGCGGTCGTCCGCGCTTTTTTTATGTCTGGTATTCTGACATACAATCATCTCCTGAGTGCAGTCCGAAAAACCTTCTGCTATGCTTTCCATGACTTTTGCAATTCCACCGCCGTTATCCGGCCAGTAGATTTTAAATAATTGTGTGATTTTCATAATTTTCCTTTATTTTTATCTGTAATGCAGCTCATGCAGGAAAATGAAACGCATTCTAATGGTCAATATAATATATATTTTTAGCGACTATAAGTATTTTATATGCTTTACACACTTTTTGCAACTCTTATCATAAAATTTAGCAATGTTAAACAATCTTCTTTCGATCATTTCGAGCGGTCTTGATGGATATTACACAAAAAAGTCTCCGGAACCTGACATTCCGGAGACTTTTTACAAATTCTGATTCTATTTTTCTACCATATGAATGACCTTTTTCGGACACTTCTCTACACATGCGCCGCATCCGGTACATTTTGCATAATCGATGTGCGCGATATTATCTGTCACATGAATCGCGTCATGTTCACAGTTCTTCTCGCACAAATGACATCCGATACATCCCACAGAGCAGGCTGCCATAACTTCCTTGCCTTTTCCTTTGGAATTGCAGTGTACTTTTACCGGAGCGTCATAAGGTACCAGCTCGATCAGCTGATTCGGACATGCAGCCACACATTTGCCGCAGGCTTTACATGCTTCCGGATCTACGACCGCGATGCCGTCTACGATATGTACCGCGTCAAACGGACAGGCCTTCACACAGGAACCAAAGCCCATACATCCATAATTACAGGATTTTGGCCCTTTATTTGGTACATAGGCAACTGCCTGGCAGTCTTCCACACCGGTGTACTCATAATCCTGGTTTGCTTTTTCACAATTGCCGCCGCATTTTACAAACGCGACTTTCCTTCCGCCTTCTTCTGCGGCAACACCCATAATCTCGCCAATGGCTGCCGCTACAGACGGTCCGCCGACCGGACACTGACCGACCGGAGCTTCGCCTTTGACGATCGCTGAGGCAAGACCGGAACATCCCGGATACCCACAGCCGCCGCAGTTGTTGCCAGGAAGGACGCCCATGATCTTTTCTTCTCTTTCATCGACTTCAACCTTTAAACGTTCTCCCGCGATGCCAAGTATCAGGCCGACCAGGATTCCCGTGCCGCCGACCGCTGCGGCGGCAATGATAATAGCTG
>OFHA01000852.1_pt1 | contig 24107 bp, 22 predicted proteins | sample 1521891 | NCBI WGS metagenome assembly OFHA01 (sample SAMEA3504089, study PRJEB24116) | mouse gut metagenome | biome: mouse gut; feature: mouse-associated habitat; material: faeces | place: Denmark | collected 2011
ACAATTATGCGCAGCTCGCGGAGAGGAAATTTATTGCTGCGCAATCCGCTCGCGCAGATATTTGGCGAATGCCACGAGGGTCAAATATCCCGCCCCTTGGAGCGGAAAGAACAATCCAGGCCATGCCCCGTAGCTTGCTGCGGGGTATTTGACTTTTTGTGGAAAGAACCATTTTCCCGGATTCTCGGGTCTATCACCCCATACAAAATATTTGCAGCCAAATTCCCTATAAATACAAAAGCCGCGCTAAAGACTGCAATGCCCAGCAAAAGCGGCACATCCCCGCCCAAGCCTGCGGCAGTGACTGCGCTCCCGATTCCCGGATAGGAAAATACAGATTCCGCCAGCGCAATCCCCCCAAACAGTTCACTGAAAGAAGCAAACTGCACCGTCACTGCCGGGATGGCAATGTTCTTAAGCCCATGGCGCCTTATCATCTGCCATTTGCCTTCCCCCCTTGCCTTAGCATACAGCATAAATTCACTGTTAAGGATTTCCAATAATTTCTGCCTTGTATACAAAGTGATCTTCCCAACGCCCAAAATGCCCAATGTCATGGAGGGCAGGATCAGGTGGTGGATCCGCTCCCCCAGGGTAACTTCCGAGGCAAGCTTTCCCATAGGGGCTGCAAGGCCAATCGGGAACCACCCTAAATTTACTGCAAAAACGCTGAGCGCCAAAAGCCCCACCCAAAATGTGGGTGAGGACTGGAATACCAGGCAAATGGTTTTTATGGCTTTATCCAGTATGCTGCCCTGAAATGCCGCCGCAGCAATCCCCAGAAGGAAGCCAAAAAGGCCGGAGCTGATCCATGCGGCCAGCATCAGCGCCAGCGAATACTGGAACCGCTCCTGTATCACCTGGAGCACTGGCTGCCGGTAAACAATGGATTCCCCAAAATCCCCCCGCAAGGTATTCCCTGCCCAGGCAAGGAACCGCTCCAAGGGGGGCTGGCCCAGCCCCCAATATTCAGAAATTTCTTCCTTTGCTTCTTCTGAAATCGTAGAATTTGCCCCAATATAAGCCGTCAGCGGGTCAATGGGGGCTTTTGTTACCAAAAGGAACGATACTATGCTGATGGCAATAAGCAGCGTAACCATGCGTACTATTAATAATAAAAGCCTTTTCATGCCCTGTTCCATCCCTTCTTTAAATTCCCATGCCCCTGCTGCATTGCAAATTTGATATCCCGTCAGTCCGCTGTGGAACCTATGAGCTTCCAATCCTTCATATTGCAGATAATCGGGATGCCATGCCCATGGGGGTGGGGAATCTGGGTATCCATGGAAATATCCAGCCTGTCGCTGATGAAATAGCAATGCTCAATATTTGCCAGGTACAGGTAGGGGTAATCCTCCGCATAAGCCGCCTGCGCCTTTTTCCATGCTGCAACCGCCTGTTCCTGGGTATTGGCGGAAATAGCTTCCGCTATCAGCCTGTCCACTTCCTGATTTTCATACCCGCTGGGGTTTGCATAAGGCTGCACGGTAAAACGCCCGGACTGGAACTGGTTGCCAATTACTATGGGGCTGAACTGCCCGAATCCCCAGACCGCCCCCTGGGTATTTGTTTTTTCCACGATTTCGTCCCATGTTGCCTGCTTCACGGTAATGGAAATACCCAAATCAGCCGCCGATTCCGCTGCCGCCGCCGCCAGCATATAGCGGTCCTGCTCGTCAGCAGGGGTATACACCTCAAAAGCACATTCCACCCCATTTTTTTCGCGGATGCCGTCCCCGTCCGTGTCCGCCCAGCCGCTTTCCTCAAGAAGCCCCTTGGCTTCCTCTGCCCGGGAATCCTCATATTCTGCCGTATTTCCCCAGATTAAATTTCCTGTCCATCCTACTGCCGGCTTCCCAACACCATGGAAGGCGTTTTCAATGATCTGCTGGCGGTCAATCCCGATTGCCAGGGCTTTCCGCACCGACACATCCGATGTCACCGGATTCCCCACTTCCACCTGTTCCCCATTAGCATTGGTAAACGTCCCAGGCTCCCGGCAGGGAAGGCTGATATTCCTCACATCCATGGTTTCCAGCTTTTCCATATGCATCCCTTCCACGGATTCTGCCGCATAGGAAGGCTGCACCATAACCACGTCCAACTGCCCGGACCTGGCGTTGGAAAATGCCGCCTCATTGTCCATATCCACAAAGGTAACGCGTTTAATTTCCGGCGCCCCTTCAAAATAACCCTCATTGGCTTCTACAATCAATTGCTGCTCCGCGTCATACTGCACCACTTTCCATGGGCCCGTCCCCACTGGCATTTGGTCGAAGGCTGCGCTGTCATACCCATCCTTTGGCACAATCCCAAGCTGGGCCGTACTGTCCAAAAATGGGGAATACGGCTCCTTCAGGGTAAACTTCACTGTATATTCATCCACGGCTTCCACCTTCTTCACTTTAGAAAGGTCGACCTCCCCATTCTGCCCCTGGTTTTCCATCACCGTTTGGTACGTAAATACTACATCCTCCGCGCGAAATCCAGAACCGTCCTGAAATTGGATGCCTTTCTTTAAATGGTAGGTATAAGCCAAGGAGTCCTCAGAAATTTCCCAGCTTTCCGCCAAATCCCCTTCATACTCCGCCTTTGGGTTCACCCGCACCAGCCCATTGCTGATAAAATCGTAACCATAGGAAAAGCTGCCCTTGACAGGGTCCAGGGAACCATCCCAAAACCCATGCCCCACATAACAGACAATGCCAGACCCATGTTCCTGCCCCCGGCTGCCTGCAGAGCCCTCCCCGGCTGCCGCCCCAGTTCCGCACCCTGTAAAAACACTCCCCAGTGCTAAAAGAATAGATACCATTCCAATTATTTTTTTCCGCATGCCCTTTCCCCCTGTTCCCTATAGATTTTTCCCATAACAGGAACTTTTACAGTCAAATACTCCGCAGCAAGCTACGGGGCATGGCCTAACTTGTTCTTTCCGCCCCAAGGGGCGGGGTATCTGCACCCGCAGGGCACTTACCCTCGCGGCATTCGCCAAATATCCGCGCAAGCGCGGCTGCTTGGCTCATTGCTCGCGGGAATGAACAGAAAAAAGGGGCGGTTCCAAGCTGCCCAAGACACATCCTTCCAGTCCGATAGCAAATATACAAGGAGCATATGTTCATTCCTTAACCCCTCCCGTATCAAACTTCCTATCCCATCATCTTCCCTGCTCTGCCGCCCTGCCTCCAAAAACAGAAGATCCGGGGCACCTCCTTGGGCAAGATGCTCCCTCAATGCATCCTCGGAATAAAAAACGCCCACGCCAATTACAATGTCTTTTCCAGAAGCATATGCCAAAATAGCATCTTCCAGCCTCCTGCATGTTTCCTGATTGCTGTCACATACGAGTATTTCCATTGCTTTTTCCCCTTTTAATCTTTTATTTTTTCATCTTTTGTACTGTAAAGCCCTTTTTCCTCCCTTTTTTTCGTATTTTATCACTATTTTCTTTCGCTTTTATTTTTCTAGTATTTTAGTACTATTTTTTATATGTTAAATGTTTATTTATTTTTATATTATAACAAATTTTTCTAATAATGTAAACTCTAAGATGGTTAATCAAGAAAAATAGACAATTTCTTCCATAAAACAAAAATGTGTAAAAAATCCCTCCCTCTCATACATTTCACAAAAATGATTGTTAAACACGCCCTAGACCAATCCCCTGCAATGTGCTATCATAGTCCCGGAGGTGATTTACATGCACTATCGTTACCTGCGTTTTGACATTTGGCTGTGCCTGCTGTTCGCCCTGTTCGTCAGCATATTCCCTGCCGCCCTTGCGGAACGTATTTTTTCTGAAAAATATAAGGGCTATGTGGAGGAACACACCGTGGCGGACGGGGAAATCGGCGGCAAGGCGGGAGCGGACGTATTCCGCGCAGAAAGCATTGAGGATTTGGAAACGCATGATGCCTTTACGGTGGTTTCGCCGGGGATTGAATACCGGAACCGGGGCGCCGGGTATTATGGCAGCCAATACCTGTATGCCCTTACCCTGCCTTCCGGGGAACGGGTGGCTGCTGCCATTAATATGGAAAATGTCCAGATAGAAGGGGATTATTACAGCGGGGAAGCCACCTTGCCTGTAGGCCGCATTGTCCGGGAAGACCTGGCTTCGGACGAAACCTTCCTGGGCCAGATTGAGTTCAGCGAGCCTTTAAGCCGCAGGGATTTCTACATTGACATGATGGGAAATGGCGGGAAAGCCAGCCAGGAGGACTATGCAGGGCCTGCCATTATGCTGGTGCGGGCGGTTACCGTCCTTATTTTCTTTCCACTGTTCCATGCCATCGGCTCCAAGCTTGGGATATTCCCGCCATTTTTTATACGCAAAAAGAAAAAGCCTTCCGAATGGGAGTAACCCTTTTTCCCCACAAATTTTTCCAATAGAGGGGCAATTGCCTTTGCTGCACCAAATTTGGAAACTGCGGAAAAATTCTCTTAATATATGGAAGGAACTAGAAAGGAAGATCGTTATGAATACGGAACCACTGAAAAAAAAGAATATGCTATACTTATTGTCTTACATATGCGTGCCCATTGCAGTGACTGCTGTCTGTTTCCTGCTGGGCTACCTGTTTTTCCGTGACGGGGGCATGGGAGCCGCCATCCTGTTTATGGTCCCGCCTGCCCTGTCACTCCTGTGGTGGATGTTTGCCGGAAAGATGATTTTCAAGGGGAAACGGAAAAACATGATGCGGGAACTGGAACGCAGTGGCTTTACGCCGAACCATACCTTTGACAGCGACGGCAGCACCGTAGTTGTGGACATAGAACATGGGAAATTAGCCATGCTGTTTTTCTGGAACCCTTTCCAAAGCTATATCCTCCCGGCCAGCCGGATTTCCAAAATCTGGACGGACGACGGGAAAACCGGAATGGGCCCGCTGGCTGGCAGCAGCCGTGTCAGCTTCCTGTTCACAATAGACGGCGTCCGTATCCGGGTAAACACTTTTACTTCCAACAAACGCTGGCGGATGGACAGCGACTACATCCTGACTGGCATTTCCAAGGCTGATATGATGGCGGAAGTACTGGAAGAAGCAAAAGGGAGGTCTGTATAGCTATTATGGGAATTTTCCGGAAAATGCGCGCCATGTTCCATGAAGACTGGTGCAGCCTCTGCCAAAGTGAAATGGACGTCATGCACAAGCAGCTTTTTGCTTTGCCGGACGTAACAGTCGGGCATTACTGTTCCCATGAAGAACCGGGCTATTTCAGGGAGCACTTAGTCCCTGTAGGGAAAAAAGCCCAGATTCCTGCCGGGATGTACGCCTGCGGGCTCCACCAGTACCGGTGCCCACAGTGCGGGAACCGCAGGACAAAGCTTACTGTTTTCCTCCCTGTGCGGGAGGAGGAAAAGATAGAGGAAATCCTGTTTTTTGACCATGGGGAACTGGACGGGCTGGTATACCAGAAAGATATGGGCTTTGCCGGGTTTCCTGACGCCAATGGCCCTGAGGCCCGTCTGGGGAAAAACGGCGGATTGCGGCAGGATTCTGCTGACCGTAAAACCTGTGGGCCGTATGGGTATGAATGAATCGGCCAGCCCGCCACCGTATCATAATAAGGCTCCAGGCTGCACCATGGCAGGCAGCTTGGAGCCTTGTTTGTATTTTTATTCCTGCAAGCAATGAGCCAAGCAGCCGCGCTCGCGCGGATATTTGGCGAATGCCGGGAGGGTAAGTGCCCTGCGGGGTATTTGGCTTGTTTCAGGCAGGGCGGTTTTCTGCTAGTTCCTGCACCAGCGTCAAACTGAGTTCTGTGCTGTCTGCAATTTCTTCTTGGGTGAGTTTACCAATTGCCAGTAATTTGAGCGCCGTTTTCACTGCCTTATCGTATGTGGTCTGGGCTGTCACCTGTTCTGTTACCCGCTCTGTTACTTGTGCCGTAACCTGCGCTGTTACCTGTGCCGCCACTTCATTCCTCATTTCTTCCAATATCCTGCACATCTGTCCCCGTCCTCCTTCCGTTTCTTTAAAATACCGTACCTCCTCTGCCAAAATTGGATTCAGCATATCATCCGCATCCTTACAGGAAAAATCATGCATTAAACATCCAATTGGGTGGCTGGTATCCTGAAACTCCCCATTTACGTAAATGATATGTGTACCATCCCCAAACAATGCGTCATCCAGTTCCGTAATCTTCCTTTCCACATGGTACATGGGGATACCCATGCCAAATTTATCATCTTCTGTTATAAATATCACATACGTATCCGCAAGTTCTTCAAATTCATCTCCCTTTTCCAAAAGTGCCCGGTCTGTCATGCTGCTGTGAAACCTTGCACGCCTTACCCCTGCTCCCCTGTCCGACCTTTGTATTTCAATATCTGCCACCTGGCCTTTATCATCTGCTGCCTGGATATCCCACCATATAGCAACCAATTAAAACAAGCGGAAAAGCCCCTAAATATCCTCTTTCCGGTAAAGCGTCTTCCCTTCCTTCACAGTTTCCAGCACTTTAATGTCCTTAATCTGCATAGGTTCCGTTTTCAGCGGGTTCCTGTCCAGGATTACCATATCTGCCAGCTTCCCGGCTGTTAAGGTCCCCTTCTGCCCCTCCTCGTGGTATGCATAGGCTGCATGGGCAGTGACGCCTTTCAGTGCGTCGAAGACGCTGATGCGCTGGCCTGGCCCAATGGGCTGCCCGGTCCTTGTCATGCGGTTTACGGCACACCAGACGGTGCGGAGCATGTCCGGCTCCACCACTGGCGGGTCCTGGTGGAAATTATAGACAAGGCCGCGCTCCATGGCTGATTTCACCGGGCTGATATTTGCGCCCCGCACCGGGCCCAGGTTTTTAAGGTGCACATCCCCCCAATAATAGGTGTGGGCCACGAAAATGGAGGGCACCATCCCAAGCCTTGCCATTTCTTCCAACTGGTCCTCCCGGACAGTCTGGCAGTGGATCATCACCGGGCGTAGGGCACGGATTTTTTCCAGGCATTCCGGGGATTCTTCCGCCATTTTGGAAAAAGCGTCCAAATACTGCTGGGACGCCGCATCCCCGTTGCAGTGGGCAAGAAGCTGGCGGCCAGATTTTACGGATTCCTCCACCCACTCCCTTACCTGCCCGTCCCCGCAGGCAGGATACCCGCAGTAGGTTTCCTCCCCCTCATAGGGCTTGGACAGCCATGCGGAACGGCCTTGGGGGGAACCGTCCAGAATAATCTTTTCGCCGCCTATTTTCAGGCGGCCCTGGTACTGATTTTCATAGGAAGGGAATTTTTCCGTTATCTCCCCTGCTTCATCTGCCAGCAGGTAAGCTACCACATCCAGGCAAAATCCGCCTGATTCGGCGTAAGATGCAAGGTTCTGGAATGAGCTCCCATTTGTTGCGCCGTCCTGCACGGTAGTAATCCCATATTTCAGGTAAACTTGCTGGGCCAATCCCATCTGTTCCCCAAAGTCCGCTTTTGCCCTGGAAAACATGGACATCAGGACTTTCGCCATGGCTGGGACTTCCTCAATGTAACCGTTAGGTTCCCCGTCTGCATCCCTGCCAAATTTCCCGCCCTTGGGGTCTTCTGTGTCTTTTGTAATGCCGCATTCCTGCAAAAGCACGCTGTTGGCAACGCACATATGCCCGGAAGTATGGAGGATGCAGACCGGGACTTTGTCCGATACCTTGTCCAGTTCTGCTTTTGTGGGGTGCTTTTGCTCCTTGAGGAAATTGTGGTCGTAGCCATAGCCTATCACCACGCCCCCATCTTTCCCTGCCAGATAATCCTTAAGGGACGTTACCAATTCCCCAAAATCAGTACAGGCCCCCAGGTTTGCAAAGGCCGTATACTGCGCCATCATTACGATATGCCCGTGGGGGTCGATAAAGGAAGGCATCAGGGTGCGCCCCTTTAAATCCACCTGCCCATCCTCCGGCCCGCAAAGCTTCCTTGCCTGTTCCAGGCTCCCTACATAAACAATTTTCCCACCTGAAACAAGGACTGCTTCCGGGGCATCCCCTTCCTGTTCCATTGTGATAATATCTCCGCCATAATACAATTTCTGCATATGATTTCCTTTTCCTTTCTGTTATTTTCCGCGCCATAAGTCAGGGGCTGCCGCACTGGGGCAAATCCTCCATGCGGCAGCCCCTGTGAAAGTATTATAACATCAAACACATTCCAATGGCTGCAAAACTTTTATTTTAACTCCGGCCAAAATTCCTTATTTGCCTCAATCAGGTCATCCAATACTTCTTTTGCTACTTTCATGCTGGGCACTGTCTTGTTCAGGGTGAAGGCTTTCAGCACTTTCTCATAGGAACCCTCAATGCAGCCTTCTACCAGAAGCTTTTCACAATTTAACTGCTGCATCATAAGGCCCTGCTGGAACAGCGGGATTTCATCCTGTGCAATTACCTCCGGGCCATTCTTCCCGATATAAGCTGGGACTTCCACCATTGCATCGTAAGGCATGTTGGGGATTGCGCCCCTGTTTTCCGTGATAATCAGGAAACGTGCTTTTGTATCGTTCTTCAAGGCAATTGCCAGGTCTGCAATCCAGTCCCCGTGGCTCCCTGCATAGAACACGCTCTCGTCAATTTCCCCAGTGGAAAGGTATTTGTCAATCCCTTCAAACAGCATTTTTTCCCTAGTTTCCATTACCTCGTTGGCACGGGTGTGGTTCACGTCGGAATGTTCTACGAACTCCTTCTGCTGCAGGTAGTAATTCAGATAGGTATTTGGCAGCGTTTCCGGGAAATTCTGCATGATCTCATAAACGCCCTTCCATACATAGTACCAGCTCCCTTTTGCATGGCGGTTCTCATTGTTGCCAGTCCCAACAAGGCCTTTGAAATTCTTCGTATAGGCAGCGGGCAGCAGGATTTCATGCTCCATAATATAATCCCGCAGCTTTGGCATTACGTCCTGCCCTTTGTGCTCAATGGAAGTGAACCAGCCAAAATGGTTCAGGCCATAGTAACCGTATACAATATCCTTTTTGTCCACTTCCAGCGCAGCCGCAATTACGTCAATGATGGCAATGGGCATGTCGCAGATATTGATAATCCTTGCGTTGGGGCGCAGCTTCCTGCAGGCTTCCGATACGATAGAAGCCGGGTTGGAGTAGTTTAAAATCCAATGGGTTGGCTTTGCATATTTTTCTGCATCGTCAATGACTTCCATCATTGGGTAAATGGTACGCATCCCATAAGCCATCCCGCCGCAGCCGCAGGTTTCCTGCCCGACGCAGCCGTGCCGCAATGGGATTTTTTCATCCAGTTCCCGCATGGCATATTTGCCCACCCGCATCTGGGAGAACACAAAGTCCGCGTCTTTGTATGCTTCTTCCTTGTCGTAAGTAACGATTAATTTAATCCCGCATTTTAAGTCCTCGTCCAGAATCCATTTTACCAGCGCGCCTACTTTATCCTGGCGTTCCTTATCCAAGTCGAACAGGCGGATTTCCTCTACTTCCAGCTCATCCTTGCGAAGTGCGATTGACTTTACAATTCCCGGGGTAAATGTGCTTCCCCCTCCTACAATAGTAATAATCATGATATTTTCCTCCTAATCTTCCATTTATTTTCATTTCCTTACAGCGATTTTAAATAATCCTCTACAGCGGTCCTTACCTCTGCCACTTTCAGGCCAATAATAATCTGGATATCATCCTCTTTTTTCACAATCCCGCTGTTTGGTACCTTGTTAATCAGATCATCCTTCAAAAGGGAGGGGTCTTTCACGTTAACCCTCAGCCTTGTAAAGCAGTTTTCCGTTGAATTGATATTGTCCTTCCCGCCAAGGCCTTCCACCAGGCTTGCCACATTTGACGTCAGGGACGTATTCTTTGGCGCAGCGCCGCCCCCTTCCTGGGCCGGTTCTTCACTTGCCGCTGCCTCGCGCCCCGGGGTCTTTAAGTCAAGCTTTTTAATAAGGAAGCTGAACACTACAAAATACAGGACAATCTGCACGGCTGCCAGCACATACATCATGGGCCAGTTGGTTTTTTCGCTGCCGGCTGCCATGTTGGTAATAAAGGAGGACAGGATATTCCCCCCACAGAATGCCGTAACCCCGAACACCTTCAAAAGCGCTAAGAACAGGCCGGCAATGACTGCATGGATGACAAACAGGACTGGCGCGCAGAAAATAAACATAAAGTCAATTGGCTCTGTAATGCTTGCAAGGCAGGCAGTTACAATCAGCGGAATCATGGTGGAGCGCACCCGCTTCTTATTTTCTTTATAAGCAGTATGTATAAATGCGGCGCCGATCCCAATATAGCCAAACATTTTTGTAAAGCCAATTGCCATATAGTAAATGCTCTCTGACATTTTTTCCACAGGCATGTTCAGTTCTGTCATGGCAATGGCATATGCTCCTACCACGGTGTTGTCCCCTGCCTGCAAAACGCCCCCCAAATCGGAGAACTGGAACGGGGTGTAAACCAGGTGGTGCAGCCCTGTGGGAACCAGGAAACGCTCCAGGAACCCATACAGGAACAGCCCGAAGGTCCCGCTGTTCTTGATAACGCCTGCCAGGGCGGAAATCCCTTTCTGCGCCCATGGCCAAATCACGTTGTCCGCCGCGCCAAAGAGGATGGATACGAAAATCATAATCAGGAACGTAAAGCGCACGCCGGAAAAGATCTGCGCCGCCCCGTTAAAGCTCTTTTGGGAAGTGCGGTTAAACACATACCCTACAATGCAGCCAAGGATAATGCCGCCGAACACGCTCATGTCCACGCACTGGATGCCAAGGATTTCTGCCTGCCCGGTCCCGATCAGCCCAAGCATCTCGGAAGGCTCTGCCATCTTCCCTGTCACTTCCAGAAGGACGTTTGAGGTCTTTAAGTACATCAGGTAGGACATGAAGCCAATAATCCCGGCATGGTGCTTGTCCTTTTTCGCAAAGGCCGCGGGAATCCCAATGACGAATACGACGCCTAAGTTGTTGATAATCGTCATAACGCTTTGGTACATCATCTTCCCCAGTACCTGAATCGGGGTCCAGCTTAAAAACGGAAGCGCCCCCTGAATGGTATTATTTGTCAGAAGCGCGCCAATTGCCAGTATCAGGCCGCCTACCGAAAGGTACATCAGCGGCTGTACCATTGCTTTGGAAAATGCTTCCATTACATTCATTACTTTCTTTTTCATCTTCATCACCTTCTTTATTTAGTAAAAAATCTTACTTAAATGCACCAGCAGGTACACTTCTTCTTGGGAATTTAAGGCATAGTCAAATTCACTCTGGATATACCCTTTCAGCCGCCCGATGCACTCCTTGTTTTTCTGGTGCTTCTCCAGCAGCATTTCATGCAGGCCTTCCATGTTGTCGCCTGTCCACTGAATCTGCTGGAAAATTCGCTGGGCCAGAAACTTCAAATGGGTCGTCAGCCGCACCGTGTCAATATTGTCCGGGTCCAGCTCTACGCCGTAGGTATCCCGGATAATGTCCATGCAGCCCTTGGCAAACTTTAAGGTATTGTAAGTCATTTCCCGGCTCATGGAAGCGCTGGCAAGCTGCAGTGCAATGTAGCCCGCCTCATATCCAGGCAGCTCTACCCCGCAGCGGAAGTCAATCCGCGAAACCGCCCACTCCCCTACCTTAAATTCCTTTGGATAAAGCAGCTTTGTTTCAGCCAGCATCAGGTACGGCAGTTCAATTCCCTGTTCATAGCGCTCAATTGCAAAGCAGATATGGTCAATCAGGGATAACAGGAGCTGGTCTTTTAACTCCAAGCCATTTGTACGTGCGTGTGCCAAAATATCCTCTGCCACACGGACAGCATCCGGGCTGGCGTCTTTTAAAAGCTGTAGGAACTTCGTCTGGAGTTCACTCTGGATATAATAAGTCTTCTCTATTTTCCGCTCATCAATCGTATCCCCGGGCCTTTTGGAGAATCCGATTCCCGAACCTGTCAGGATGACCTCACGGCCGTCCGGTTTTACCGATGACACAGCGCTGTTGTTATATACTTTAATGGCTTCCATCTCAAAATCCCCAATCACAAATCATCATTGCGGTGTGCACTCAATAACAGTGTCAGCCCCTTTTTTCACCTGCTGGCCCAGGGCCAGCTTTTTGAATTGGTACTGGGCTGGGTTCAAAAGAATCAGCATGGTAGTCATATCCACTCCCTTTTCCTGCATCAGCGCTGCGTTAAAGCGGATAATCGGGGCGCCCTTTTTCACCTGGCTGCCTGCCTGGGCTAAAGCTTCAAAGCCTTCTCCCCCAAGAGCTACCGTGTCGATCCCAATATGCACCATCAGTTCAAGGCCATCCTCCCTTGCCATGCCAAAGGCGTGGAGCGTGTCTGCCACCATGGACAGCGTCCCGTCGCAGGGGGCGGTAACCACGCTGTCTTCCGGGATGATTGCTACCCCATCCCCCAGCGCCTTGCCGGAAAATACAGGGTCCTTTACCTCCTCGATTGGGATACAGCGGCCATCTGCCACTGCAGCAAGTTCCAGCCCTGCTTTTTTCTTAAACATTGAAAACATCCTCATCCTCCTTTTCGGCATGCCTGCCATCCTTTCGCCAGCCCGGCCGGAAGCCGACAAAAAAAGACATGAATTCTCCTTTTCTAAAGAGAACTCATGCCTGATTGAACAGTAACACGCGTTTATTTATTTATAATTTATGGTACTATTGTAGTAAATGCGGACAATAAAGTCAATAGGTTTTTTAAATTTGTGGGCATTTTGTATGTATTGCTTAATTTTTTTTCTGTTATTTATGCAAATTTCACAAAATCAGGCAAAAACCAAAGCCCCGCCCAATTTTCCCAACTGGATGCCCTTATACAATGGCAAGGGCGCCGGAAATAACCAGCAGCACATAGGTAAGCTTTAAGAAGGTTTCCTGTCTGATTTTCTTCACCAGCTTTGTCCCAAAAAAGATGCCTGCAAAAAGCGGGATGGTCCCTGCCGCGCATAAAAAGACAACATGGGAATTAAAGTGCCCCGCCTGTATCTGGTTCCCTGTCAGGTAGCAGCCGATTGTAACCCACAGCATGGCCATGGTTGCCCGGAACTCCTCTTTTTCCTTCAGCGCAGAGGAAGCGTAAATTACCAGCAGCGCGCCCCCGGACACAAACATCCCATGGATGACGCCTGCCGCCAGGATAACCAGCAGCATCCCTGCAACATAAGCCGGGGATTTCGCCCTGTGTTCCCCTGCGCCGCCCTTCGGGCCTGCCTTCTGCGGGAACAGCCCCTGCGCCAGCTTCTGCCCAAACAGTTTCCAGATGGCAATGCACAGAATCATAACCCCGTACAGCGTCAGAAGCTGCTGCACTGGGAACACTTCAAAAATCTTCATCCCAATGAACATCCCAGCCACCATCAATACTGCCATTTTGCAGAATTCTTTCCAGTTGATGTGCCGGAAGCCTGTCAGCACAATCAACAGGCAGGAGAGCTGGTCCAGGACGGCAAGCACGGATTTCGCCTCGTCCACCCCAATAAGCTGTATGGTAGGCGGCATCCCCAGAAGGGTTCCGGCAAAGCCGGTAATTGCCTGGATCAGGTTGGCCGCAAATAAAATCAAAAAAACAAGCAGTTCTTTCCAAGATAAAGTCATATTGTTTCCATTCCTCTCTGTAAAATTTATCCCCGCGGGAAAGGAGCCAAATGCCGTGCCTGCACGGGCATCCGGCCAACGCCGCAGGAGCCGGCTGCCCCGCTGGCTGCAGCGGGCACATCCGGCTGGTTTCATCCAGCCCCGGCCGAAGCTGGATGGTTCCCTGCCTTTTTCTCAGTTTATACTATAATTTACAGGGAAAGGAGAGAAATGTCAATATATGTTATTTTTTGAGTTTCCCCATTTTTTATAATAGCCGATACTATAGAGCCAAAAGGTCTTGCTGCCTTTGGCAGCATAGACATCTTGCACAAAAAGCGCTCTGAAAAGCCAGCTTTCCAGAGCGCTTTTATGTGCAAAGTGTTTCCATCACTTTGTGACGGAAACCTTTTGGCTCTATGAATTGCAAAATGGGGAAACTCAAAAAGCCCCAATGTTGCAAGTTTTTCTTTTTTTGTAGTATAATAGAACCAAGTCCAAACCATTTCCAGAAAGAAGCATACAAGTCAAAAACACCACACCTTCGGGCTATGGCGTCGTTCCCATATATAGCAGAAGAATCAGATTATGCATTTACCATATCTGCAGAACGGGAAAGGCAGAAGATCCAGCCATCCCAGAAGGCCATCAGTGGAAGTAAGAAAGGGAGGAAACAATGAACCGAAAAAGACACCAGATAAAAGCAGCCATTTTACTGGCTGTAGCAATTATTGTGCTGCAAATCGCAGGATGCAGCCTTCCTATAGGGGAAAAAACTGCCAGGGAGCCAAAAAGCACAAATGGGGAAACCATAGAAATCCATTTTCTGGACGTAGGGCAGGGAGATGCCACCTTAATCAAGCAGGGCAGCCATGCCATGCTGATTGACGCCGGAAATAATGATAAGGGGACGGCAGTGCAGTCCTATCTGCAGAGCCAGGGCGTTGAAAGCCTGGATTATGTGATAGGCACACACCCGGATTCCGACCATGTAGGGGGGCTGGATGTAGTCCTTTACAAGTTCCCATGGGATACGGTTATCCTGCCAGATTTGGAAAAGGATACGAAAACATACCAGGATGTATTAAAAGTCATTAAGGACAAACAGAAAAGCATTACATTCCCCGTGGCAGGGACTTCTTATGGTTTGGGAAATGCAGAATTTACAATTATTGCCCCGGCGGCAGAAGATTATGGGGACAATTGGAATGATTATTCGGTGGGGATTCTCCTGCAATTCGGGGAAAACCGTTTTGTATTTACTGGGGATGCCGAAGAAGACGCGGAACAGGATATGGCAGCGGAAGGCATAGATTTATCGGCCGACGTGCTGAAAGCAGCCCACCATGGCAGTGATACAGCCAATACCATGCCCTTTTTGGAAGAAGTATCCCCGAAATCCGTTGTGGTTAGCTGCGGCGAAGGGAACAGCTATGGGCACCCAAGGGCAGGGGCAATGAATAATTTCCGCAGCATAGGGGCAGAGGTTTACCGGACGGACGAGCAAGGGACGATTGTAGCCGTTTCAGACGGGAAAGAAATTACATGGAACTGTTCCCCCAGCGAAACATGGAAAGCCGGGGAGCCTACAGGCAGCCAAAAGACCGGGAATGGAGAAAAACCGGCAGAGGAGCCGGGAGCTACAGAATTGGAAAAAGGGAGCCAGGACCGCGGCGGTGGAAAAAACAGTGCAGGGACTCAGGAAGACGGATATATACTCAATACCAATACCAGGAAATTCCATAGGGAATCCTGCAGCAGCGTATCCCAGATGCAGGAGGAAAATAAGGAATACAGTGGTTTAACCCCGCAGGAGCTGGAAGCGCAAGGATATAAACCTTGCGGAAACTGTAATCCATAACGGTTGGGTTGTATTTTTGGATGTTGCTAGTAAGGTTCTGCTCCGTTGCCTGCAGTGGAGCAGATACCATTGATAAACAGTGGAAAAGTTTGCATCCTGATACGGTAAATCAATCATAAAGCAAGCAGGGCTTTAAGCGCCATTTGCTTCATTCCCGCGAGCAATGAGCCAAGCAACCGCGCTCGCGGGAATAAAAAGAGCAGTTGCGCTAACGGATTTTTAACCGTTATGGCAACTGCTCTTAACTTTTTGGTTATGCTATTGTTCCGGCCAATTTCCAGCCTGCCCTTCCGTCTGGTCTTCTTCCTGCTGGCTGGGCAAATTTCCATTATGCTGTCCGCCTTGGCTTTCTTCCTGCCCCTGCGTTGGGTTCTCCTTCCCATCTGCTGGAGTTTCCTTTTGCCTGCCGCCGTTTACGTCTTTATCAATACTGCTGGGCGTATTTTCCATAGTATCGTCTACGGGGGTTTCATCCGTAACATCTGGCTGTTCTGTAGGCTGCTTCAAGTAAGAAACAGCGTTGGAGCTTCGGAATACAGTGTCGGAGGAGCCCATCTGGTTCACAAGAAGGCTGTTGTGGCCTTCTGCAAAGCTGCCCATGGAAACCAGCAGTTCCGTATCGCTGACAAAGGAAGTGGAAACCTTCGTGTCATTGATAAATACTTTGCTCCAAGGGGTGAAGTTGCTGCCAAATATATGCATGCCGTCTTCCTGTTCTTCCATCCGTTCCACAGTGATGTCCAGGACGCCCATCTGCAAGTCAGAAGCAGGGTAGGGGTTTTCCCCATGGTACGCATAACGTTTCCCATACAGGATATCGTACTGCAGAAGTTCCATGTCACGGTCGGATACTTCCGTGGACTGGTAGTTGCTGCCCTGATGGTGGGTGAACATAGTTCCTTCATGGATGTTTGCCTGTTCTGTGATAGCTGCAAGCAATTGGTAAGAAGTCAAATCTTGGTTTATTTTTTTCATGCCGAAATTGTTCCATGTCACATATTTTGTCTGGAAGATGCTCCCGGTTTTCATGTCCTCATTGGTAAGCCCCATGGTGGGGAGATGGTCCCCGAAGAACACAACCACGGTTTTTTCATCCCGTTTGGAAAGCATATCCGTTAAGTTTGCAATAAATTTATCTACTTCATGGATTTCATTGACATAGTATTCCCATTCGTTATTTTTTGCTTCGGTTTCTGCGCCGGTAACGGTAATTTCTGGGTTTTCAATTACTTTTTCCGTAGGGTATGCGCCATGCCCCTGCACGGTAATGGTGTATACAAAGTCCTGCTGTTTGGTAGAGTCCAAAGCTTTTTCCACCTCGCCAATCAGGATGTCGTCGGTAGGCCATGTGCCAAGTGGCGTATATTCCTGGATGTTCATCATTTCCTTGCTGATAAAGCTGTCAAAGCCCATCTGGGTAAAAGCGTTCCTGCGGCTGTAGAAGTTGCCGCCGTTGTTATGTACTACATGGGAGCCATAGCCCAGATGCTTCAAATCAGAAGCGATGCTTTCACAGTCCGTAGATTTCAGGATCGTCTTATAGGGGTATTCCCCAAGGCCAAAATATTTCATGCCCATCCCGGTAAGGATTTCAAATTCTGTATTTGCAGTCCCGGCGCCTACTACGGGGACTGTCAGGTGCCCCGAGGAAAAATTGTTGTAAAGGCTGTCAAAGTTCGGGGTTGGGTTTTCCGAAAAGTTCAGGAAATTTATTTCTTTTGGGTCAATGAAGGATTCCAGCAGCACACAGATTACATTGGGAAGATCATCTGTATCAGAAGCTTTAGCGTTTACCCGGCTTAAAGCGTCCTCCACCTGTTCCTGTGAATAATCCCGCGGGCTTGGCATCCCCTGGTCTACCACGCTGGCAGAAAAACTATAAACAAACCCATAATCTTCATAGCCCTGGGCAATGTTTTCAAAATAATCTGCTAAAATATTGTTGCTTACCGCCGCCTGTGTCACCATTGGGATGAAAAATGCAAACACGCCGATGGCAAGGATGCTTGCGAAACGGTTCTGTTTCCCCTGGTATTTTGGCCCTTTCCGCCACAGATAAACGATGCCTGCAAGGACGGACGCCACCAGCAAAATCACTGCAAGGGCTTCGCCTTTGCTAAAGTAGTTGCTCTGCATGGTGAACAGGTCGTTTACCAGCTTTAAGTCCGTATAGGTAAAGGGGGTCACCCGCTTGGCAAGGATGCATCCGTTGATAATGCCCAAAAACAGCCATACCACGCTGATTAATGTGCGCATAAGCGCCCTCCGCCGGAAAAAATACACCAGATGAAGGGAGGTGAACACAATCATGGAATTGTACAGGAAGGCCAGCCCCCGGTCAAACATAAACATAAATGCGCCGCCGAAGGAATGGCGTGAAATCACTTCAATGAAGAAGCAGACGCCGCAGGCCAGCAGGTAATGGAAAATCAGGGAATAACGGTTAAGGGCTGCTATCAGATGTTCCCGTTGCTCTGGCTTCAAAATATGCTTTCTCTCCCGGGCATTCCTTTTTTCACGAAAACCCTTGTATTTTGTTGCAACTTTTTGTAAAGTGTTTTTTGCAGTATGAAACATTTTGTCACCATCCTTAAGTTTATGTTGTAAAATAGGAAAATGTGAACTAATTGTAAACAAAGTATGAATCGCAATTTCCATAGCAAAGATTAGCTTATTTTTTTTAAAAAGTCAACTGGGAAACGTGAATTTTATACAGATGATAGGAAAAATTAAGAATTTCTTTATAAATCATAGGAAACAGGGAAAATATGGAGGGATTTCGGATGAGGATAGATCTGGGACTACAGGAATTTTTAAGGGAAATTGGGAAATCTGGCAGTGTGTTAGGCCTTGCCAGTATGCAAAGGCTTATGGGGGAACTGGGCAATGTGCAGGATAAGCTGGATATCGTCCATGTGGCAGGGACCAATGGGAAAGGTTCCCTGTGCGCCATGGTTTCTTCTGTTTTAAGGGAGGCAGGGTACTTGGTAGGGACATATACTTCCCCGGCCGTTTTTAGCAGGGAAGAACAGTATCAGGTCAATGGGGAGCCCATAACGGGAGAGGAGTTTGCAGCGGCGGTACATGCCATAAAAGAAGCATGCGGCAGGATTCAGGCAAGGGGGCAGGGGCTCCCGACGCTGTTTGAAGTAGAAACAGCAGTGGCGTTCCTGCATTTTTACTGGAAAAAATGTGATATTGTCCTGCTGGAAACTGGGCTGGGAGGGGCGGAGGACGCTACTAATATAATAAGGAAACCTTTGGTAAGCGTGCTGGCTTCCATCAGCATGGACCACATGAAGTTCTTGGGGGACAGCCTTACAGGGATTGCCCAGGCAAAGGCTGGGATTATCAAGGGGCACGGGGCGGTGGCAGCCGTCTGGCCGGAACAGGAGGAGGTGCGGCAGGTTTTGGAAGGGGCCTGCAGGGAAGCCCATGCCAGCCTTTCTTATGCCAGAAAAGAACAGGCGGCCGGGGTACATTGGGAACAGGGCTTATTATGCTTTTCTTATAGGGAATATGGGGAGCTTAAGCTGTCCATGGCAGGTGCTTACCAAGTGGAAAACAGCATATGCGCCATAAAAACCATAGAATTGCTCCAGGGGCAGGGCTGGGAAATCAGCCTTTCCCACATCAGGCACGGGCTGGAAAAAGCCCAATGGGAAGGGCGTTTTTCGGTGCTGTGCAGTAATCCGCTGGTGGTTATGGACGGGGCGCACAATGAGGATGCGGCGAAAAAATTGCGGGAAACTTTGAAAATGGGTTTTACAAATGGAAAAATAATCTATATAATAGGGGTACTTGCTGATAAAGAATATGGAAAAATATTAGAGCTTATGCTTCCCCTGGCATGGAAAGTGTTTACCGTCACGCCCAAGAACCCAAGGGCATTGGACGGGGAAGCCCTGGCATTGCAGGCAAGGCGGTACCATCAGGATGTTACGTCCTGCACTTTTGTACAGAAGGCAGTGTCGGAAGCATTGGGGGTGGCGCTGCAGGAAGGCGGCATGGTGCTGGCTTTCGGTTCCCTGTCGTATCTTGGGGAACTGAAAGAAGCAGTTGCCTGTGAGCTGAATTGCAGGAACTTACGATAAGGATGGCAAGTGGGAGAACCTGGAAAAGTGTCCTGCCATGGGATAAAAGAGTGGAATCGGGCTTTACGCATAATTATTTGGAAGGAGAAATCAGGGAATGATAGACGGAGAGAAAATAGAACGGGCAGTGGCCCTCCTGTTGGAAGGGATCGGGGAAGATGCCAGCAGGGAAGGCCTTGCGGAAACCCCCAGCCGGATTGCAAGGATGTATGAAGAAATTTTTGCAGGGATTGGGAAAACCCCGGAAGAATATCTTGAGAAAACTTTTTCAGCCGAAGGCAGCGGCATGGTGATAGAAAAAGATATTGTGTTTTATTCCACCTGTGAACACCATCTCCTGCCTTTTTATGGGAAAGCCCACATTGCCTACCTTCCAGACGGGAAAGTGGTGGGTTTAAGCAAGCTGGCGCGGGCTGTGGAGGTGTATGCAAGGCGCCCCCAGCTGCAGGAGCGGCTGACGGTTCAGATTGCAGACGCCCTTATGGAGTACCTGCAGCCCAAGGGAGTAATAGTGATGGTGGAAGCAGAGCATATGTGCATGACAATGCGGGGGGTGAAAAAGCCGGGTACCCAGACCATGACGCTGGTTTCCAGAGGGGTATTTGCAGAAGAAAAATCCCTACAGGAGGAATTTTTCCGGATGATGGGGCTCTAGAGCGTGTTTGAAAATTCATTCCCACAATTTTCCGCCCCACTTTACACCGGATTCTATGCTGAATTTCGTCAATGTAGCCCACTACACCTCCCAAATCCAGCATAAAATCTGATGCAAACTGGGACGGAATCTTGCAGAAAGCAACTTTCAAACACGCTCTAGGAGAATCCTTTGCCAAAGGGATTTTTAAACAATGAAACAGGAAACACAGCATTTGGACAGGCATACAGATGGAGGGCAGTATGGAAAACAATCAAGAAGGCAAAGTAATGAGGATCGGGAACAGGGAGTTTGAGGTAGGGAAACACACGTATCTAATGGGAATCTTAAATGTGACGCCGGATTCTTTTTCCGATGGGGGGAAGTTTAACTGCCCGGATGCAGCCCTTGCCCATGCGGAGCAGATGGTCCTGGAAGGTGCGGACATTATCGACATAGGCGGGGAATCCACAAGGCCCGGGCATCAGCAAATCAGTGAGGAGGAGGAAACCCAGCGGACTGCCCCCATTGTGGAACTTATCAAAAGCAGGTTTGATATCCCGGTTTCTGTTGACACTTATAAGGCAAACGTAGCAAAAGCCTGCCTGAACGCCGGGGCGGATTTAGTCAATGACGTCTGGGGGCTGAAATATGATAAGGGAATGGCAGGGCTGATTGTTTCCTCCGGGGCTGCCTGCTGCCTGATGCATAACAGGGACAAGGCAGAATACAGCAATTTTATAGAAGAATTAAAGTCTGATTTAATCGAAACGCTGGCAATTGCCAAGGATGCAGGAATCCCGGGGGAAAACATTATTCTGGACCCGGGGATTGGGTTTGGGAAAACCTACGGACACAATCTGGAAGCAATCTGTAAGCTTAAGGAGCTGCACAGCTTAGGCTATCCCCTGCTGCTGGGGACTTCCCGCAAGTCGGTGATTGGCTTGGCCTTGGACTTGCCTGTTGGGGAACGGCTGGAAGGGACGCTGGTGACAACCGTGCAGGCGGTAATGGCTGGCTGCGCCTTTGTCCGGGTGCATGATGTAAAGGAAAATGCAAGGGCTGTGCGCATGGCAGAAGCGGTTTTATATGGAAAACAGATTGACATTTGTCCAAAATAGGGTATAATCAGGATAGTTTTATCGTTTTATTTTTGCAGTGAGTTATATGTTTTCACCGGGGGTAATAGTTCGTAAGACTATTATCCTCTTTTGTGTGAGATAAATATTTACAAGCGCGTACAAGGGGGAATTTTCAATGGACCAGATTATGATTCAAGACCTGAGCATCTATGCAAAGCACGGCGTGTATATGGAGGAGAATATTTTAGGACAGCAGTTTTTAGTGTCTGTATATATGGACCTGGATTTGTCAAAGGCCGGACAGACAGACTGTCTGGAACATACGATTGACTATGGCACAGTCTGTCATTTTGTGACAAAATACATGCAGGAGCACACGTACCGTCTGATTGAGTCTGCGGCCGAGCATCTGGCGGAAGAACTGATGATGAAATACACGCAGGTGAAAAAAATCCGAATCAAAGTAAAAAAGCCGTGGGCACCTATCGGGCTTCCGATTAAAAACGTAAGTGTTTCCGTGGACAGAACCCGCCACAATGTTTATCTTTCGCTTGGCTCCAATCTGGGTGACCGTGAAGCGTATCTGAAAAAGGGAATAAAGGAGCTGGATGCGCTTGCTTCCTGCAGGGTATGCGGTCAGTCCCGGATTATTGAAACAAAGCCATATGGAAATACAGACCAGGATTATTTTTTAAACTGTGTGCTGCATGCAGAAACCATTCTAAATCCGCAGCAGCTTTTAGACGCGCTGCATGAAATAGAAGCACATGCGGGAAGGAAGCGGGAAGTGCACTGGGGGCCGCGCACGCTGGATATGGATATCTTATTTTATGACCATATCATGCTCAATACCCCGCAGCTTACAATCCCGCATGCAGACCTGCACAGGCGCCAGTTTGTGCTAGAGCCGCTGTGTGAAATTGCCCCGTGGTACCAGCACCCGGTTCTTCACCAGACCGTGCAGCAGCTGCATGACAAACTGGTGAACGAAGATGCGTAGCAGGGATGCTGTGCAGGCGGTGGCACCGGCCCTGATTTATACACTGCTGACCAATCTGGTTTATGCCCTGCTTGCATCCAGCGGGCTGGTACGTTCGGATATCATGCGCCAGGCTCGTAATATTCTGCTTCAGCTTCTTCTCCGCCTTCTCATACTGCATCTGATCCTTCGACCATCGCTTCTGGCATGCAAAAAGGCAGCAGGTTTCATTTTGCAGCCATAAAACAGGCATTTACCGTTATCCGGCAGCATTCTGTTATGCCATGGCAGTCGTGATGTGCGGGATTGCAAACAATTATATTTTTACCGTGATTCTTACCAGGTTTCAGGATATTTCTCCGGGCTATGCGCATGTAACGGAGATTTTTTATAACAACAGCCTGGCGGTGGAAATCGTGACGCTGTGCATTCTTGCGCCGCTGGCCGAAGAAATTGTGTACCGGGGGCTGGTGTACCAGGGACTCCGCGCAAAGTGTGGCAGCACGCAGGCTGCGGTATTGTCAGCCCTGCTGTTTGGGGCGCTGCATTTTAATCTGGTGCAGCTGTGCTATGCAGCCGTGCTCGGACTGCTGCTTGCGCATATTGTGGAACGGACGGGAAGCCTGATTGCGGCGGCAGCGGCCCATATGGCGGCAAACCTGGCATCCGTGCTCTGGACTGAAACGGACTGGCTGGATTTTCTGAACCAGGAAGGCATCCGCCTTTTTGCAGCAGCACTGGCTGCCCTGGCCCTGATGGCTGTTTTCCTTTCCTATGGAAACCAGCTGATGCGTCATGAAAAATAAGTCCATTCTTGACAAATATATCGCAGTGCGTTATAATAGACAGCAGTACGATATATCGCAATACAGATGCAAAAAAAGGAGAAAATTATGATTTTAAGCCAGCATATAAAAAAAGTTTATGTTCCGATGACAGAAACTGCGTTTTATATCCTGTTATGCTTAAAGACTCCCAATCATGGCTATGGAATTGTCCAGAAGGTGGAACAGATGACAGGCGGAGCCATCCGGCTTGCACCCGGAACGATGTATGGCAGTCTCTCGAAAATGGAAAAGGACAATCTGATACGGTTTATCCGTGAGGAGAATAAGCGCAAAATTTACCAGATTACCGAAACCGGCCTTGAAGTACTGCGGATTGAATTATTCCGGATTGAGCGTCTGTACAGCATAGCAAAAGGAGAGATGCAGAATGGAAACTTGTGATATTACAGCCATTTGGGGGATGATTCCCAAAGCTGCTGTGCCGTCCGGTACCCGGAATGCAGCCAGGGGCAGATCCGTTACGGGTGCCCTTTTGGTACCGGGCAGCATAGAGCCGGGCCTGAGACTGGAAAAGCTGAAAAAGGAATGCATGTATGCCCGGCCAGACCTGGATCAAATAGCATCGGACGCCGATAAGCTGCGCAAAAAGCTGCCGCCGCTGCGTGCAGATAAGAGAAGGAACCCGCAAACAGGAGAATGGGAACAATGCCCGGTACTGCCAGAGTGCAGGGAGAGTTACCTGTTTGACCCGCAGACAGATACTGTCACAAAAATGTCTGTCCCGGTTTCGGACAATGAAAATAAAATCAGCAGGCGGATTTTTATCCGGCTCGGACACGATATTCTGGAAGGATATGAAAGAATAAAAGGCGCAGACATCCTGTGCGGCAGTCCGGGAGAGCAGGCTGTCATCGATGCTTATGGCCCGGCTCTGGGCATCCGCCTGGCCCAGCTTGGGCATACTGTAAAGGTGTACCGCTCTGTAAGGGGAACGAAAAAAACGGCACGGCAGGCAAATGAAGACGGGGTTGCAGAGGCTGTATCATTTGGGGCAGAGCTTTTTATCAGCTGCCATGCAAATGCTTTTCAGGATAAAAACCTGAGTGATAAGCAGAATGCTTCGATTGGCGGTTCCATGCTGCTTTATAACGGA